>OHDD01000893.1_pt1 | contig 14463 bp, 13 predicted proteins | sample 1566941 | NCBI WGS metagenome assembly OHDD01 (sample SAMEA3879580, study PRJEB24766) | human gut metagenome | biome: human-associated habitat; feature: feces | place: USA | collected 1985/1987 | reverse complement strand
ATCGATTCCCTTTGCATGAGATAATCTAGCTACAGATACTAATTTGAAACTTTTATCTTGTAAAATATAATTTTCTATGCTTTCTTTTGCTCTTTCTTTTATAAATTCTGGAGAAGTTATATTTTCCATAACCTTAACTTTTTCAATCAGAGAAGGATATTTTTTTATAAAAGAATTTTTACACTCTTCTGAAACTGCCATAATATAATCAAACTTATTCCACATCTCTAAATCTAATTTAACATCTGTTTTAATAACTGAATAATCTGTATGAATCCAAGCAATTTTCTTCTTAGCTCTTACCTTTTCTGCCACATAATAATGAGGCCATAAATAGCTAATTGCTACATCATACTTTTTATTACAATTAGGCAAAAAAGTAAGAGCATATTTCCACATATATTGCATTTGAATATAGCCAATTTCTCCTTCTCCACTTCTATTAGCTTTAAGTTTAGCTAAAATTCTTGCTAATCCTATTTTAATCTTTCCACACTTAAATACATCTTTTATAGACATCCTAAAAGTTTTATAATTTTTATCTTCTTCTAACAAATTAGGTCCCTTTGGGAGAAAGTTCATAAAATCCCCTGTATGACTATAAAGCATTAAATCAATCTTATAATTATCATAATCAAAATTATTTAGCATACTTATAAGACTTCTTTCAACTCCACCAACTTCCATATCAAAAGATGATATTAATACTTTTCTCATATTATCTCCTATTCCAAATTTAATTTATAAACATATGCTAAGATATTCATTATACTGTTTAAGTCATATCCTTTTTTCTTTACGGCCTCCATAACATTAATATTTTCATTTTTATTTTTATTAATTAAATCTTCTGCTTCTAATGCCCATTTCTTAGAACCATAACTTAACTTTAATTGTTTTACTAAACCTATATTTAAATCAACTTCTGGCTGTACTGCTTCTGATACTAAACAAGGTACATTTGAAGCTTGAGCTTCTAGTAATACTAATCCTAATCCCTCATATATAGAAGGTAATATAAATAAATCACTATTGTTTAAAATATTAGGTATATCCTTTCTTATACCAGTTAAATAAACATTCTTTTCTATCTCTAACTCTTTAACCTTATCTTCAATTTCATTTTTCAAATTCCCAGTACCAACTAAAAGCAACTTAATCTTATCATTTCTTTTTATCATTTCATTTGCTACTTCTAATAAAAAACTATGATTTTTAGCATTTATAAACCTTCCAATATGACAAACTACTATATCATCTTTTTTTATTCCAAGTTCTTTTCTTATACTATTTTTATCTTCACACTTTATAAATTTTTCATAATCTATAAAGTTAGGAAGTATTTTGTACCTTTTGTTTGAACTTATATTTCTTCCAAAAAGGTATCTACCTGCTCCATCACTACAAGCTAAAAAATTAGTAGAAAATAACTTTATAAATATTCTCATAACTGATATATATAATTTTCTAAGAAAACCTTCACTATTATCAGAAGTAGTATGAGCATGAGAAACTCTAACCGTTACACCACTTAAATAAGCAGCTATCATTGCAATACCACAATTAAAAAGCATATGAGTATGAACTGCATTATAAGGTCCATTTTCATTTATTACCCTTTTTATATCTCTTATTGAATCAATAAACCCGACTTTGTTTGGTGTCTCTAACCTTATTACCTTACCACCTAATTCTTCTATTTCTTTATCATAAAAAGCCTCTTCACTTGAATATGATATAAAATGAAACTCAATTCGTTTATTTATTTTTCTATATAAATTAATAAGCATTGTTTCTGTACCACCAACATTCATAGCTCCAGTTACATGTAATATCTTTTTCATAATTTTCACACCCATATTTATTTAAATTATTTTACTAATTCTTTATTCTAGTAATAAAAAAATTTATTTATATCAAAACAATCTGTTGAATATTTCATTCCCATTCCCATAACCTGCTCATAATACATAAATATGAAATAACATACTATTACAGCAATATATATTAACCTTCTTTCCTTGCCCTTAAATCCATTTTTTATTATTGAAGGAATTAATACAAAATTATAAAGTTGAAGATATAACGTAAATCTATTAAATATCCAATTAAACATTCCTAATGCAACAAATATTAAATTAATAATTGACATATTTACAAAAACATCCTTTATTGGCCATTTCACAGCTAACTCTTTTCTTTTTAAATATGCTAATATAACTGGAACTGCATTTACTATAGTCCTCATTAAACTAGATCCGCCTTCAGCGCTTGAACCATATTGTCCATAAGTCGTATCTTCTAACACTTTAAATAATATTGGGCTTAACACTTGATAACATACTATTCCAATCAATGCAATGCCCATAAATTGCATCATTCTCTTTGACCATGCCTCTTGTCTTGCAACAAAATAAATTAGAATTAATGCTAATGCAGATTGATGAAATGTTGATATTAATAATACACATATACAATATGGAAAAAACTTTCCCTTAATAATTAATGGAGTACAAATAAATAATAAAGCTGCTGCTATACATTGCCTTATTCCATTCATCGTTACAAAATAGTATCCTGAAGTTATATAAATATATACTTGTAGCTCTAAATAAGTCCTATATTTATTAAACATAATTACATTCAATAAATTAGTTATTAATGCAGCTACAAATATCAATATTTGTGGGTCTGAAGTAAAGTTAATAAGAAATAAACTTAATAAATTTAAAGCAAAATCTCCTTCCATTACAAATGAATTGGGGTTTTGAGCTAATATTGTATATGAATGCTTATAAAAATAAGTATCACCAATACCACTTCTTAATCCAGATACGAATATTAATATTAAAGCTACTACAGTACTCCAAAATATAGCTAAAATTTTAAACTTCTTATCATAAGATATTCTTGCAAGAAAATAAAATATATAAGTTGATATTATTGTTGAATAAAAAGGTAACACTATAAACTCTCCTTTAATTCATATCTGGTGTTTTCTTTAATATATAAAAATATAAGGCTACTCCAAACGGAACTGCCATTATTGTCCTAATCTTACAAGGAACATCACTTAAAAACTTTTTATTTCTAATCATGATTGAACTAGAAACATAATGAATACACTCCTTAAACTTATTCTTATTTGATATCCTAGTATTCTTCATATTTTCAATTCTAATAAATGCAAATCCCTTTGGATTTCTTCTATATTGTTTAAACATATTCAAAGATGAACCATCTTCCATATACTCAACAATACAAACAACTTCATTCATTATTCCTAACTTATAATTATCATCAAGTTTTGCATACTTATAAGCCAAACTAACATACTTTTCACCTTCAAATATTGGATAAGGATAAAGCTTAGTTAAATCACTTCTATAAATAAACTTCTTATCTCCCTTAACCCCTAAAGTATTATAAATATCAAAATAAGTAGTTTCACTTAGATTACTTGGTAATTTAGTTCCTATAATTTCTCCATTTTCATATGCATCAAGTGCTACAAATCCTGCCAATCCTCTCTCTTTATTCTTTTTCCAAAAATCAACTATCCTTTCAACTGCATAATCAGTCATATAATCATCTGAATCAATACAAGTATTAATTTCAGTATCAATTAATTCATAAGCAGTATTATGAGCTCCATGCATACCTTGATTTTTTTGATAATAATATCTTATTTCAATTTCATTTTCATTAATCCACTTATATACAATTTCTTTTGTATTATCACTAGATCCATCATCAATTATTAGCCATACAAAATCCTTACTACTTTGTCTCTTTAAACTTTCATAACACTTATGTAACGTATAAGCTCTATTAAAAGTTGGTGTAAATACAGTTAATGTCTTCAATTCTTAAACCTCCAACTCCTATACATATTTTTTTAGATAAAAATCACTTAACCACTTAACATTATTAGTGGAATCATAACCTTTCTTTATCATTAGATTTATGTCATTTCTTTTCTTAAAATCACTATTAAGAACAATATCTGCCCAATATTTAGCACTCTTGTTTAATTCAATAAACTCTACATTTTCAGTAATATTACTTTCAGTAGTAACTCCAGTAGATGTTATAACCTTTAATCCTGCTGCTTGAGCTTCAACCATAACTACAGCTAGTCCTTCAAATTGAGATGGAAATAAAAACAAATCCATTGCTTGCATTAGTTCTGGTATATCTTCCCTTACACCAAGAAACTTAACACTCTCATCTAATTCAAGCTTATTTACTTTTTCCTCAATCTTTTCTTTTAAATATCCATCACCAATCAATAGTAAAACTGTATCTTTATCCTTCTTATAAATTTCATTAAATATATCAATTAGAAATTCATGGTTCTTTTGAGGATTAAATCTTCCTACATGTCCTATTACTTTCTTATTTTCAATACCTAATTCTCTTCTAATATTATTTCTAACTTCTTCATTTAATCTAAACTTCTCGGTATCAACTGCATTATTCAAAACAGTAACCTTTCCAGAATTACTTATTTCTTTTCCAAATAGCCATTCTCCAGCTCTCTTTGAACAAGCAAAATAATCACTAATATTTCCTTTTAAATTTCTTCTTGCATATACTCTAAAAGGATATTTATAATCAAGTTTTAAATCTGATAAATGACTATGAGCTATTCTACATTTAATTCCAGCTTTATTAGCTGCCTTTAAAACAAATCCACTATTTTCGTTTATATGAGAATGAACAACTTTATATTCTTTATGTTCATTAAAAAAGTTATCTAGCTCTTTAAAATACTTATTATAATTACCTGGTTTTATAGGAGATAATCTATATATTTTCCCACCTAAAGCTTCAATCTCATCATCATAATGTCCTCTTTCAACTCGATTAGTCATAAAATCAAATTGAATCTTACTTTTATCTAATTTTCTATAATAATTCATTAACATTGTTTCAAGGCCACCACGATTCATAATTGTTACAACTTGCAAAACTCTTATAGGTTCCAAAATATCATCTCCCTTTTATTAAATAGATTTTCTTAAAAACTCAATTGTATTCACCATAAAAAATGAAGGTACAGATAACTTATACTTATTAAAGAAATAAAAGATCCTCCAATGAATCACAAAATTCTTTAATTCTAAATTTCTATAAGCATGCTCAATATAATCTTCCTTCAAAATTTTTTTAATATTTTTTATTTTATTTAAAAACGAAATATCATTACTTTTACTGCACTCTAGAAGTCCCATTCCTAAAACCGAAGTGCATATTCTATTATTTAAAGCTATTTCATATTCATTTCCTAACTCATTATCCTTAATAAACTGCTTCATATAATTAAAGTAATTTCTTCTCTTTTCAACAAAGTTAGGAATATACCTAGAAGTTATAGAATTACTATTTCCCCTCCAATAATGATACATAGGCTTATTTAACAAAATAACCTTATTAACCTCATTAAAAACATATATATTAAATAAAGTGTCTTCTCCAGATCCAATTTCCTTTAAATCAACAAACTTTAAATCTTTATCCTTTAATATTGAGGTCTTATACATTTTTGCCCAAACTGTTCCTAATGCATCTAAATATTCAGGATTAGCTAATTCCTTTCCTACTGGTCCTACAAGTTTTCTTAATAATTCTTCTTTAACTTCATTATTAACATATAGATTTACTTCTGGTAAATTAAATACCTTTTCCTTAGAATGCTCTTCAAATTCCCTAATATAAGTACACATAACCAAGTCACAAGAATTACTCTCAATAGAGTTATATAACACTTGAATCATATCCTTATTTATCCAATCGTCGCTATCAACAAAAACTATATACTTACCTTTTGCTTCTTTTATTCCAATATTTCTTGCTTCAGAAACTCCTAAGTTATTATTATCTATAATTTTTATTCTTTTATCTCTATTAAGATATTCTTTTAATATATCTAAACTGTTATCAGTTGACCCATTATTTAAAGCTATTATTTCAATATCAGTAAATGTTTGATTGATTAAACTATCAAGGCACCTCTCTAAATATTTTTCCACATTATAAACAGGAATAACTATACTAACTTCAACATTTTCACTTTTCATAGCAACCTCTTATTAAGCTTGTAAATATATTTCTTCAATATCTTTAACAACATTTTTTATGTTAAAACTACTAATCTTATCTTCTAGAACTTTCTTATTATAAGTACTACCTTGAATATATCTATTTATACTTTCAGCCCACTCACCTTCATTATTATCAAGTGATATAACAGTACATAATCCTAAATCAGCTTCATCTGTAATCTTATCTGATATAAAACATGGCAAATCAGCAACTTGAGCTTCAACTAATGTTACTGGAAGTCCCTCCCACTTTGATGGAAAAAGCATAAAATCCATTTTGGTCATTATATTAGGTACATCTTTTCTAGAACCTAAAAGAGTTATTTTATCTTCTAATTTATATTCACTAATTAGCTTCTTAATTTCATTTTCCTGAGGACCCTTCCCTATCCAATACAAGTGAAATTTATTATTTAACTTAACTAATTTATTAATAACTTTTACAATAAAAAGGCTATTTTTCTGCTCACACATTCTTCCTACTGTTACAAAATTAATTTCATTTTTATCTATATTTAAATCACTTATTTCTTCATCAGACTTAAACTTATTAAAATCAACTCCATTATTTATAACAACAGTATCCTTAGCTTTTTCCCCGTACATATATAAGTTAGCGGCTTTGGAACATCCAAGTCTTCTAGTTGATAAAGTATTTATTATAGATCTCATTACTTTTCTATAAATACGTATAGGTAATGTTGCTCCAACACTTCTTGCATGAGCACTATTAGTATTATGTGAATGACTTATTCTTACTGGCACTCTAGCTATAAATGCAGCTAATAAATTTATTCCATAAAAAAAATCTATATTTGTATGAATAACATCAAATGGCCCTTCTTTTCTTAACACTTTTATTAATCTAAAAAAGTGCTTAACTATATTTTTTATTCCATTTAAATCACTAGTATGATAAACCTTAGCACCTTCACTAATTATCTTATCCTCATAAAATTGTTTACCTTCACAAGCAACTGCAAAACTAATTTCAATTTTATCCTTATCAATATTTTCAAATATATTAATTAAAAAAGATTCTATCCCCCCTGGTGCTAATCCATGGGATATTTCTAAAACTCTTAGCCTTTTTTTATTATTTAACTGTTTCATTTATAGTTTTTACCCCTTATCAATTAACTCTATTACTAACATAAGAAGACATCCCCTTCTCATAATTAATTTCGAGTTCAATACTTTCATAAATCTTAAGCAATTCACTATTTACACTTTCAATATCATATTTTTTAATCTCGTCAGATATATTGAATCTTCTATCTCTTGAAAGGTAATACTTTTCTATAGCTTTAGCTGTTTCTTCATAATCACCAACATTAACTAAAGTCCCTATAGTTTCATTACAAAGAAGATCTCTACAGCCTCTAATATTCGTTGCAATTACTTTTCTTCCAGAAGCCATAAACTCCATAATATTTCGTGGTAATCCTTCTCTATAAGACATTAATATACCAATATCTGATATATTTATTAATTTATTTACATCTTCTCTATATCCTAACATAAATATGTCATTTTGTAAATTTTTTGAAATTATTAATTCATTTAAAATCTCCTTATTTTGTCCATCTCCAATACAAAGAGCCTTTATATTACTATACTTTTCTTTCAATATTTCGATAGCATTTATAAGCTGAATATGATTTTTATTTTTATTAAGTTCTGCAATCATTAAAACTACAAAATCATTATCATTTATTCCAAGCTCTTTCTTTTTCTCTAAAATTTCATCCTTACTTAGCTTCTTATATTTACTTAAATCAAGGCCAACCCCATTAAGAAAATAAGAGCTTCTAGGTTTGAGCTTTTCCTTAGTTATTTCAAAATCTTCTTTATTTATATTAATAATTACATCAGTAAACTTCGCCATAATTTTTTCTATTGGATAATATATTAACCAGGATAACTTAGAACCGCCTTTTAAGAAATGATATCCATGAGCAGTATATATTGTTTTTAAATTTGAATAACCTAGTTTTAATAACCTTCCATAAATAGCTGCTATTGGGGTATGAACATGAACAATATCATAATTATTTATCCTTTGAAGCTCCATTAACCTCATAAAAGCTTTTATATTTCCTATACCTAATGGATTTCTTGAAAAGGGAACTTCAAATATCTTAACGCCTTTATTTTGTAATTCTTTATCTACAGGTTTATCTATTGAGCAAGCACAATCAACTTCATATCCATTATCTAAAAGCATCTCAATATGCGGTATTAAAAATGCATTTATAGTTCTGCTAACAGTTGTCACATATAAGACCTTCTTCATACTCTCTTCCCCTTTTTTCATAATCAATCTTTATAACCTTTGCTGGAACTCCAATTGCTGTACTAAAAGAATCAACATCTTCTATTACTACAGCTCCTGCTCCTATATTGGAACCTTTACCAATTTTCTTTCCTTGGATTACTGTTGAACCTGATCCCATCATTACTCCCTCTTCAATAATGTCGTTACCGGATACATTAACATTCCAAAGTAAAGAAACATAATCCTTTATAATTGAGTCATGTCCAACACCACATTTAGGGCTTATAATAACGTGATTTCCTATTTCTATATTTGCTGTAAGAATTGCTCCCTCATAAATAATAGTTCCTTCACCTATTGTCATATAATCATGAACCCAAACTTTTGGGTGGATTATAGTTGCAAATTTTAGTTTATTATTTATTTTATTTACTATTTTCTTTTTAACTTCGTAATTTGCGATTGCTATAAGTACATAAGTATCTGGTGTTAAAAATTCTAAAGAATCTATTCCTCCAATAACAGAGTAACCATTAATTACTTTTCCCCAGTTATCTTTATTATCATCAATAAATCCAATTAGATTCCAAGTTGGCTCTAATTCATTTATCTGCTGAATTATTAATGATGTTTCTCTACCTACTCCACCTGCACCTATAATAACTATATTTTTCATGATTATTACCCTTCTTTATTTCTTCTTAAATCTTTTACCCTTTTTACTACTTTTAACCTCATCATAATATCCGTAATATTTATTATCTAAAGACTTATCACACTCATTTAGAACTGTACCTATAACATTAGCTCTAACATCAATAAGCTGATCATAAGTTTGCTTAATCATATTTTCTTTAGTTTTTCTAGCCTTAACAACAATTAAGGTTGCATCTGCCTTTGATGCTAAAAGTAAAGCATCACTCACTGGAAGTATTGGAGGCGTATCAAGAATTATATAATCAAAGTTAATAGATAACTCATTTATTAAATCTTGCATTGATTTTGACCCTAATATTTCTGATGGATTAGGAGGAATTGTTCCTGCTGTTATTAAAAATAGTGAATTATCAATCTTTTTAATAACACTCTTTAAGTCTGTATTTCCAATTAACACATCTGTTATGCCTTCTCTATTTGATATAAAAAAGTTGTAATGCATAGCAGGCTTTCTAAGATCACAATCAATTACTAAAACTCTTGCTCCATCTTGATTGAAAACATGTGCTAAATTTCCTACAACAGTTGATTTTCCTTCACCCATTATAGAGCTTGTTACTACTATGGTCTTTATTGGTTTATCTATAGAAGAAAACTTTATACTAGTTCTTAAGCTTCTATAGGCTTCCGCTGACAGTGACCTCGGCATCTCCTTTGTTACAAACATTTTTATTCTCCTTTCTGAATTCTTTTTCTACTACAGGTATACTTCCTAATACAGGTACTGGTATTATTTTTTCTAATTGCTTCTTAGAAACTATTCTATTATCTAAATAATCTAAAACTAAAATTAATCCAATTGATAAAATTATTCCTGCTGCAAATGCTATAATAGGAAGCTTCCTTTTATTTGGATATATAGTAGTTACTCTAGCTTCACTTAATATATTAGGATTTGTTCCTGGCATTATTTCCTTAACCTTATTTAATAACTCATCGCATACTGCATCTAAAGTTTCTGCCATTTGCTTATCTGTATAACTTGAATAAGTTATATTAACTATTGGAGTATTTTCTGAAGATGAAAAACTTAATGCTGAAGCAACTTCAAGAGACGTTTTATCAATTTTATGTTTCTTTAAGGTATCATCTAAAAAACCATCTATTCTTGATATTTCACTAAATATAGTTATAAACTGTGAATAATAACTTAATTCCTCTTGTGAATAAATATCAAGCATATCATTGCTATTTCCCATAAACACCTTAGCATTTGCACTATAGCTTGGCTGTAAATTTGCTACCTTTAATACTGCTAAAGTAGTTGTAATTGCTGTAATAACAATAATTATCCAGAATCTTTTTTTAAACAAATACCACACTTCTTCAAACTCAAAATTAATTAATTTTTCTTCCATCTTCATCCTCCTGTCCTCTGTTCATAATTAGTAAAGTAATCTCCCATTTTATCTTTTATCTATATAAACTATTTAACATCTTAATTTTCTAACATACTATTTATCATTTTCTAATTACTTCCATTGAAGTATTCCATAGTAACAGTCTCACTTTGATTTATTCCTTCCCTTTTAACTACTTTCCAAAAAGTTAAAAAGAAAATCTTAATATCAAGCCAAAGTGACCAATTATCTACATACCAAACATCAAGCTTAAACTTTTCACTCCAAGTAATTGAGTTTCTTCCATTTATTTGTGCCCATCCAGTAAGGCCTGGAAGAACATCATGTCTTCTAATTTGTTCATCATTGTAACATTCAAGATACTGAACTAATAAAGCCCTTGGCCCCACTAAGCTCATATCACCTTTTATAATATTTATAAGCTCCGGTAATTCATCTAAACTAAAGCTTCTTAAAAAACTTCCAAACTTAGTTACTCTTTCATTATCACTAAGCAAGTTCCCATCTTTATCCCTTGAATCTTTCATTGTTCTAAACTTAATCATTTTAAACACTTTATTATCTTTACCAACTCTTTCTTGAACAAAGAAAGCTGGCCCACCAAGATTTATTAATATTAATACATAAATAACTAACATTAGTGGTGATAAAACAATTAATACCGCCGACGATATAATAAGATCTAATAATCTTTTAACAAGCATTTATATTTCCCCATTCTCTTATAACTTATAGCCCTTAACCCCATAACTAAAAACTATACCTATTTAAAAATTCCACTAATAATTCTAATAACTCTCTCTATCTCTTTATCAGTCATCTTAGTATCAGAAGGTAAGCAAATTCCTCTTTCAAAAATATCTTCTGAAACACTTCCCTTTTCAGTATTATCATCCTTAAAGAAATCATATTTTTCATAGAAAGGTTGCATATGCATTGGCTTCCATATATGTCTTGACTCAATATTTTCTTCTTCTAAAGCTAAAATAATATCAAGTGGTTTAACCTTTGATTCATTATTTAATATGCCAATGCTTAACCAATAATTTGGTTCACCATATTCACATATATTAGCCATTTCTATATCAGGGATATCATTAAAGGCTTCCTTATATTTTTCATATATATATTTCTTTTTTTCTATTCTTTCATCTAGTACTCTTATTTGTCCTCTGCCTATTCCTGCAACTATGTTACTCATTCTATAATTGTATCCAAGCTCTGTGTGTTGATAATATCTTGCATTATCTCTAGCTTGAGTTGCCCAAAATCTTGATTTTTTTATTCCTTCTTCATCATCAGAAACAAGCATTCCTCCACCTGATGTAGTTATTATCTTATTTCCATTAAATGAATATATTCCGTACTTTCCTATTGTTCCTGTTTGTTTTCCTTTATAAGTTGCACCAAGAGATTCCGCTGCATCCTCTATTACTGGTACATTGTATTCATTACATATATCCATTATTTTATCCATATCAGATGATTGTCCATAAAGGTGAACTACTATTACTGCCTTTGGTAATTTTCCTTTTTTTGAATAAGCTTCAAATGCATTTCTTAAAGCTACTGGACACATATTTAAACTTTTATATTCTGCATCTATAAATACTGGCTCTGCTCCTTCATATATAATAGGATTGCAAGTTGCTGCAAAAGTTAATGATGAACAAAAGACTATATCTCCAGGTTTTATTCCTAATAGCTTAATTGCTAAATGTATTGCTGAAGTTCCTGAAACTAATGCTGATGCATGCTTTGCCCCTACATATTCAGCAACTTCTTTTTCAAAGTTATTTACATTAGGTCCAAGTGGTGCTACCCAATTTGTGTCAAAAGCTTCATTTACAAAGATTTTTTCTAAAGATCCCATATGTGGTGATGCTAAGTATATTCTTTTATTTACCTTAGTCTTTAATGCTTCCATTACTTTATCCCCCCTGCAGTAACTGCTGCTTCCTCTAATATCTTTTTATTGTTATATACATCTGGTGAATTATATGTTGGAACTATTTCTTTCAACTTATCTTTTAACATGTTCTTATTACCTAGCTTTGCAACAAAGACTAAATCATCTATTTGTTTTATTATTTTATTTAGTGATATAGTTTCTGGCTTGTCTATAAATATTTTATTGTGTGCTGTTTTGCTTAAGTTGTCATTATTCATTAATAGCTCTTCATATAGTTTTTCCCCAGGCCTAAGTCCTGTTATTTCTACTTTTATATCTTTATCTGGGGTATATCCTGAAAGTCTAATTAAATTTTCTGCTAAATCATATATTTTCACAGCCTTGCCCATATCTAAAACAAATATTTCTCCACCCTTTGCATATGCACCAGCTTGAAGTACAAGTTGTGCTGCCTCTGGAATTAACATGAAATACCTAGTTATATCTTTATGTGTTAAAGTTACAGGTCCTCCATTTTTAATTTGCTTCTTAAACAATGGAATTACTGAACCATTACTTCCTAATACATTACCAAATCTAACTGCAACAAACTCTGTTTTATTTCCTCTTTCATTGTTAACAGCTTGAACTATCATTTCACAAAGCCTCTTAGTTGCCCCCATTACATTAGTAGGATTTACTGCCTTATCTGTTGAAATTAAAACAAACTTTTCTACCTTATATTGACTAGCAATCTGAGCCATATTTAATGTTCCCATTACATTATTTTTTATTGCCTCTGATGGATTATCTTCCATTAATGGTACATGTTTATGAGCTGCAGCATGAAAAATTATATTGGGTTTATATGCACTTATTATTTGATTTATTCTTGATTTATCTCTTACTGACGCAATTATTACCTTCTTATTTAATTGTGGAACTTTATAATTTAATTCATTTTGAAGATCATATGCATTATTTTCATATATATCTAGTATTAAAAGTAACTTTGGATTAAACCTTGCTATTTGTCTGCATAGTTCTGATCCTATTGAGCCACCGCCTCCAGTTACTAAAACAACCTTATCATTTATATATTTTTCTATTCCTGACTTATCTAACTTAACTTCTTCTCTACCAATTAAATCTCTTAAATCTACATCTCTCATTTTATTAATTGATATACCTTCTTCTAACAGCTGATAATATCCTGGAATAACCTTAACCTTTGCTTTTGTACTATTGCATATATCTAAGATATTTGTTTTTTCTTCACCATCTATCTTTGCTATTGCAAATAATATTTTATCTATCTTTTCCTTTTCTACTATTTCTTTTATGTTTTCTCTACTTCCTAATATTTTTACTCCATTTAGAAAGCTATTTAATTTTGATTTATTATCATCTATTATTCCTATAATATTGTATTGTTCACTTTTTTCTTTTCTTATTTCACTTATAATTGATGATGCGCAATCACCAGCTCCTATAATTAAAACATTGTATTTTCCATTGGTTCTATCTGCCATAGAATACGTTATAAATCTAGTAACTATTCTTAGAGATAGCCTTACCCCTGTAACACAAACCATTATTAATATACCTGCAATAACATTAGTTAATGCTAAAACTGTATTCGGTATAATTGACATTACTATTGTACTTACTATACATCCTGATCCTGATGCAACTATAGATTGCATAAGCTCATATGAACCTGCATTAACCCAAATGCAGCTATACATCCTACATAGTTTTAAAAATGATATATAAGTAACTACTGCAATAGGTAATGTTATACTTAAGTTTAAAACTATATTATCTATATTGTTACTTAGTATAATTGATACAAAATATGATAATATTATTATTGATACGTCAATTAGTAGTAATATTATGTTTTTATTTCTTCTACTTAGGTTCATTATTGATAAATCCTGCACAATTATTTCCCCCTTATAATTTTTGTTAAATATGTATACTACTTATTACTACCAAGCTTAACACCCTACTACATATTTACCATTTATTATCATTTAAATTATATATTTGCATGTTTTTCCAGTAAATAATCTATTGGTTCTATACCACTTCTCATACAATTCA
>OHDD01000870.1_pt1 | contig 14707 bp, 17 predicted proteins | sample 1566941 | NCBI WGS metagenome assembly OHDD01 (sample SAMEA3879580, study PRJEB24766) | human gut metagenome | biome: human-associated habitat; feature: feces | place: USA | collected 1985/1987 | reverse complement strand
GCGAAGTGTGAAAGCCGGCTTTCACACTTCGCTTTTCCATTCCAATACAGACAGCCGCTATTTCATCCTTTCATAAAGATTGAGACCGGTTTGCCGCTTTCAAACGCCTTGCTCACCGTGTAGTATGTTCCCCCTTTCGGCTAAAGATTCCCAATAGGCTATGACTGTATCCGCTTTACGCACCATGTATTCATCCCTGCGAAGGTAGCAGCCCTTGTGGTAATTCTCGGAAACCATGACCACCCGGTCCATCCTTTCCAACAGACGGGCATACAACAGCTGGTCTTCCGCTTCAAACCACAAGGGCTGTTTCCGAAAAGGTACTGCCGCTATGAGCTTGATATCTTCGTATCTCTCCCTGACCTGCAAGACCGCCTCCGCAGCAGTCATATCAAATCCGCTGGCCATCCCGGTGTAGTATTCCTTGTATCCCTGCCCGTACAGTTCTGTTACCACTCCGGTCACAGCTTCCCTGATTTGTGCAAGTATCCGGGAATCGTTTCCGGACCCTTGCAGAATACGTTCCTTACGGTGTCCCGTGAAAGCCACTGTCTGATTGTTTCTTGTTTCCATGTTATCTTCTGTTTTTTGTTTTTACATATATCCATTCAAACCGAACGGTATTTTATTTCCTGAAGGCTTTTCCGCCCCGGTCCGGAATCCCGCAAGGCTTGCCGTGAAAAAATACCGCAAGCGCAGCGAGGATGATTATTTCACGGCAACCAGCCCGCAGGGCCGCCTTGCCGGGTTTCCCGGGACACGGGGCTACCTTTGCCGGAAGAAATGAAATGCCGCTTTCTCCTTATCCTGTTTTTACTGTTTCATATTGCCAGGAAAACCCTTTTTGAATGATTGAAAATTCCCTGCCGATGTAACGTAATGTCATACGGTGTCACATATCGTACAGTTTGTAAATCAATAAATTAAGCATTATATATTCGCAGTCGAAATCATTTTTTGTCTCACCAATTAAAAGTTTCGACACATGAAAAAAAGATTCTTTTTGGCAGCCATGACGCTGCTGGTTTCAATGGGGGCTTTCGCCCAAGGCAACGGTATCGCCGGTATCTCGGAAGCGACCAACATGGTCACTTCGTATTTCGATCCCGGAACCAAGTTGATTTACGCCATCGGCGCCGTTATCGGCCTTATCGGGGGCGTGAAGGTATATTCCAAGTTCTCGTCGGGTGACCCGGACGCTTCGAAATCCGCCACGGCGCTGTTTCTCTCATGCGTCTTTCTGGTGACCGTCGGTACGGTCTTACGTTCATTCTTCCTCTAAAAGAAATGGACTATGGCAGACTATCCGATTAACAGGGGAATAGGTAAGCCAGTTGAGTTTCGGGGGTTGAAAAGTCAATATCTTTTCATTTTTGCGGGCGGGCTGTTAGCCCTGTTCGTGCTTTTCATCATCATGTACATGGTGGGTATCAACCAGTGGGTGTGCATCATCTTCGGCGTTACTTCGGCAACGCTGCTTGTGTGGCTCACATTCCGGTTAAACGAAAAGTACGGGACGCACGGGTTAATGAAATTGTCCGCACGCAAAAGCCACCCTTTCCATATCATCAACCGAAAAGCCATATCCCGATTATTCCATTTAAAACAAGCATCGAAATGAGAAATATATTAAAAGCTACCACGCTGGAAAACAAGTTTCCACTGTTCACGGTGGAAAACGGGTGCATCGTTTCCAAAGATGCAGACATAACAGTAGCGTTCCGGGTGGAACTGCCCGAACTGTTCACCGTCACCAGTGCCGAGTACGAAGCCATACATTCGGCATGGTACAAGGCAATCAAGGTGCTGCCCGACTACTCCATAGTACACAAGCAGGACTTCTTCATCAAGGAGAACTACCAGCCCGACACGGAAAGGGACGAGCTTAGTTTTTTAAGCCGCTCCTTTGAACGGCACTTCAATGAACGCCCGTTCCTGAACCATTACTGCTACCTGTTCCTGACAAAGACGACAAGGGAGAGAAGCCGCCGACAGAGCGACTTCTCCACCCTATGCCGGGGCAGGATTGTACCGCAGGAGATAGCCGACAAGGAAGCGGCGGCAAAGTTCATCGAAGCGGTCGGGCAGTTTGAAAGGATTATGAACGACAGCGGTTTTGTCACCCTTACCCGGCTGGCGGCATCGGAAATCACCGGGCAGGACGGAAAGGCGGGCATCATCGAGAAATACTTCTCGCTATCGCAGACAGATACCACCTGCCTGAAAGACATCGGGCTGTACCCGGAAGAAATGCGTGTCGGGGACGACATACTGTGCCTGCACACGCTTTCGGACGTGGAAGATTTGCCCGGAAAGGTCGGGACGGACACACGGTTTGAGAAGCTGTCCACTGACCGGAGCGACTGCCGACTGTCATTCGCCGCCCCGGTGGGCGTGCTGTTGTCGTGCAACCACGTCTATAACCAGTTCATCTTCATAGACGACCACGCCGAAAACCTGAAGAACTTCGAGCAGACCGCCCGGAACATGCAATCGCTCTCCCGTTATTCCCGTGCCAACCAAGTGAACAAGGAATGGATAGACGAGTACCTGAACGAAGCGCACAGCAAGGGGCTTGTATCGGTGCGCTGCCACTGCAACGTCATGGCATGGAGTGACGATAGGGACGAACTCAAACGCATACGCAACGATGTGGGAAGCCAGCTTGCGCTAATGGAGTGCAAGCCACGCCACAACACGGTCGATACGCCCACGCTCTTTTGGGCGGGCATACCCGGAAACGAAGCGGACTTCCCCGCAGAGGAAAGTTTCTACACGTTCTTGGGGCAGGCTCTCTGCCTGTTCGTGGAAGAAACGAACTACAAGAGTTCGCTTTCGCCGTTCGGCATCAAAATGGTGGACAGGGTGAGCGGTCGCCCGCTGCATATCGACATATCGGATTTGCCCATGAAGAAAGGCATCACGACCAACCGCAACAAGTTCATACTTGGGCCGAGCGGGTCGGGTAAGTCTTTCTTTACCAACCACATGGTGCGTCAGTATTACGAGCAGGGGGCGCACGTGCTGCTGGTAGATACGGGTAACAGTTACTTGGGGCTGTCCCAGCTTATCCACAACCGCACGCACGGCGAGGACGGGATTTATTTCACCTACACCAACGAGAACCCGATAGCGTTCAACCCGTTCTATGTCGAGGACGGGGTATTCGACATAGAGAAGAAAGAGAGCATCAAGACCCTTATACTCACCCTGTGGAAGCGGGATGATGAAGCCCCGAAGCGGTCGGAAGAAGTGGCGTTGTCAAACGCCGTGAGTGCCTATATCGAACTGACAGGCAAAGACCGTTCGGTAACGCCCTGCTTCAACACGTTCTACGAGTTTGTCCGGGATGATTACCGCCGACAGCTTGAACAGAAGAACGTCAGGGAAAAGGATTTTGACATAAACAATTTCCTGAACGTGCTTGAACCGTACTATCGTGGCGGTGAGTACGACTACCTGCTGAACTCCGACAAGGAACTGGATTTGTTGCACAAACGCTTCATTGTCTTTGAGTTGGACAACATCAAAGACCACAAGATTTTATTCCCGGTAACGACTATCATCATCATGGAAGCCTTTATAAACAAGATGCGCAAGTTAAAGGGAATAAGGAAGTTAATACTAATCGAGGAAGCGTGGAAAGCGATTGCATCGGCGAACATGGCGGACTATATCCGCTACCTCTACAAAACCGTCCGAAAATATTTCGGGGAAGCGATTGTAGTCACGCAAGAGATTGAGGATATTATTTCTTCCCCTATCGTGAAAGAGAGTATCATCAATAACTCGGACTGCAAAATCCTGTTAGACCAAAGAAAATATCTCAACAAGTTTGACAGCATACAGAACCTCTTGGGACTGACCGACAAGGAGCGTTCGCAGATATTGTCTATCAACATGGCGAACCACCCCGGACGGAAGTACAAGGAAGTTTTCTTCTCGCTGGGCGGCACACAATCGGCGGTGTACGCCACGGAAGTTTCATTGGAAGAATATTACACGTACACGACTGAGGAAAGCGAAAAAATGGAACTGTTCGCTCTTGCCGAGAAGCTGGACGGCAACCTTGAACTGGCTATCAAGCGGCTTGCAGAAAGCAAAAGAAATCCCCAATCATCAACAACTTAAAAATTAGGAACATGAAATGGATTGACAATCTGATATACACGCTATTGTCCGCCTGCCTGCTGGCGGGCTGCGAGGACAGCGGAAGCAAGGAGCTGGAAAGGATGCAGGGCTATTGGGTACACGTCAGGGGACACCCGGCTTTCACACTCTCGGAAACGGGCGGCAGATACACCGTCACCCGGAAAGCGAATGTCAGGGGCAGAATACTGGAAACGGCTTACCCGGTAACAGAACGGAACGGCTGCCTGTTCATCGAAACGGGCTTCCGCATACAGTTCACCTATGACAAAAAGACCGACCGGATAACGCTCATGCCCGGCGGCGAATACAAACGAGTTACAAACCCTGAAAACAAAAGATAATGAAAAGAACAATTCTCCTTATGGCGGTATGCCTTTGCTTCATCGGCAACGCATCCGCACAGTGGGTGGTGTCAGACCCCGGCAATTTGGCACAGGGCATCATCAACACCACCAAGCAGATAGTGCAGACTTCCACCACAGCCAAAAACACGCTGGACGGCTTCATGGAAGCGCAGAAGATTTTCCAGCAGGGAAAAGTCTATTACGATGCGCTCAAAGCGGTACACGATGTTGTCAAGGGCGGCATCAAGGTGAAGAAGTCCATTGAACTGGTGGCGGAAATATCCGAAATCTACGTGCGAAACTACCAGAACATGCTGGCTGACCCGAACTACACGCCGGATGAACTCACCGCCATTTCAGCCGGGTATGCCAAGCTGCTCTCCGAAAGTGCGGACGTGTTGCAGGACTTGAAGAATGTAGTGAACGTGACGGGTATGTCGCTGACGGATGCCGAAAGGCTGGCGGTAATCAACAACGCCTACAAAAGCCTGCTCAACTACCGCAACCTCGTGAACTACTACACCCGAAAGAACATATCCGTGTCCTACCTGCGGGCAAAGAAGAAGAACGACACAGACCGGGTGCTGGCTCTTTACGGCTCGGCGGATGAACGCTACTGGTAACATATAAATCGGTATGCCTATGTTATTAGCAGCGGTGGATTTTGACAACCTGCACCAAGTGTTGCGGGTGCTGTACGATGAAATGATGCCCTTGTGCAGCAACATGACGGGGGTAGCCAAAGGAATAGCCGGGCTGGGTGCGCTGTTCTATGTAGCCGCCAAAGTGTGGCAGTCGCTCGCACGTGCCGAACCCATAGACGTGTACCCGCTCCTGCGTCCCTTTGCGCTGGGGCTGTGCATCATGTTCTTTCCCACGTTCGTGCTGGGGACTATCAACACGGTATTGTCGCCAGTGGTGAAAGGGTGCAACCAACTTATGGAAACGCAGACTTTCGACATGAACGAATACCGGGCACAGAAAGACCGACTGGAATATGAAGCCCTGATGCGTAGCCCCGAAACGGCTTACCTCGCTTCGGACGAGGAATTTGACAGGCAACTGGAAGAACTGGGCTGGTCGCCCTCCGATATGGTAACTATGACGGGTATGTATATGGACAGGGCGGCGTACAATATAAAGAAGTCCGTCCGGGACTGGTTCAGGGAACTGCTGGAAATGCTCTTTCAGGCGGCGGGGCTGATTATAGACACGCTGCGCACGTTCTTCCTAATCGTGTTAAGCATACTGGGTCCGCTGGCGTTTGCGATTTCCGTCTATGACGGTTTCCAAAGCACGCTGACCCAGTGGATTTCACGCTATATATCCATTTACCTGTGGCTACCCGTGTCGGACTTGTTCAGCAGCGTGCTGGCACGCATACAAACCCTGATGCTACAAAAAGACATCGAGCAGCTTTCAGACCCGAATTTCATTCCTGACGGGAGCAGCACCGTGTATGTAATCTTTATGATTATCGGCATCGTGGGCTACTTCACCATTCCAACGGTGGCAAGCTGGATAGTGTCGGCTGGCGGTACGTCTGCCTATAACCGCAACGTGGCACGGGCTGGGTCAATCGCCGGGGCGGCGGTCGGTGCGGCAAGCGGGAAAGTAACCGGGAAACTACTCAAATAACCAACATCAATATTTAGTATATGGAATTTAAGTCATTAACGAACATCGAAACGAGTTTCCGGCAAATCCGGCTCTTTGCGCTGGTATTCATCTGCCTGTGCGCACTGGTGACGGGCTTTGCCGTGTGGAACTCGTACAGCTTCGCCGAAAAGCAGCGGCAGAAGATATACGTCCTCGACAACGGCAAAAGCCTGATGCTGGCACTCTCGCAGGACATGGCACAGAACAGACCCGTGGAAGCCAAGTCGCACGTGCGGCGTTTCCACGAACTTTTCTTCACGCTCTCACCCGACAAGGGGGCTATCGAAAGCAACATCAAACGCTCGCTGTTCCTCGCCGACAAGACCGCTTTCAACTATTACAAGGACTTGGCGGAAAAGGGCTACTACAACCGGGTGATTTCCGGAAACGTCACGCAGACGGTGGAGATTGACAGCGTGAAGTGCAACTTCGACCAGTACCCCTACAAGGTGAACACGTATGCCCGCCAGTTGATTGTCCGGGAAAGCAGCCTGACGGTGCGAAGCCTTGTGACCTCGTGCCGCCTGCTCAACGCCACACGGAGCGACAACAACCCGCACGGCTTCATCATCGAAGCGTTCACCATTACCGAGAACAAGGATTTGCAGACCATTAAGAGATAGCCTTATGGAAAGAAAACGAAACTACATCGGAAAGGTGCGGGACTGGGCGGACGACCGCCTGCGCCGAATGTGCGGACGGATTACGCCGGGCAAAAGGCTGGCGGTTATCCTCGTGATGTTCTTCTTCCTTGGCGGCTTGTCTATCTACATTACCGTTTCATCAATCTACAACATCGGGAAGCGGGACGGCAGGCGGCTGCAAATAGAACACATCAGGCAACTGCCGTTGCACGGCAACGACACAACCAAAAGTATCAACCCCTTAAACAGACCGCAATATGGAAGAAGTACAGAAGAATGAGAACGGCACGACCGTACCGCAGGCGGACGGGAAGCCGAAAAAGGAAGATAAACCCAAACGGGAACTTACCCCGCAGCAGGTGCAGCAGCGCAGGAAAATGATAGTCTTCCCGCTGATGTTCCTTGCCTTTGCCGGGTGCATGTACCTGATATTCGCACCCTCCGGCAAAGAGGACGTGAACGTGGAAAGCGTGGGCGGCTTCAACGCCGACATACCCCTGCCCGCAGAGGACGGGATTATAGCCGACAAGCAAAAGGCTTACGAACAGGCGATGATAAGCCGCAGGCAGCAGGAGAAGATACAGTCCTTGCAGGACTTCGGTTTCACCGGGAACGATGAAGCGGAAGAACCGCAAGCGGAAATCGACCTGATGCCGGAAGAGGATGCGAAGCCCCAAAGGGGCGGCGGTGCTTCTTCGGCATACGCTTACCGGGACATCAACCGCCAGTTAAGCACGTTCTACGAAACGCCCCCTGTGGACGAGGAAAAAGAGGACTTGAAGCGGCAGGTAGCGGAACTGACCGATAGGCTGCAACAACAGAACGCCACACCCACCGCTGACGACCAAATGGCACTCTTGGAAAAGTCCTACGAGCTGGCGGCAAAGTACATGAACGGCGGGCAGGGACAAGTCGCACAAGTCCCGGTAACGGGCGACATTGACCGCAAGCCGGATGCGGTGGCGGTGCAGGCTGTCAGGGAAACGACCGTTTCGGGATTGCGGCAGCCCATGAGCGATGCCGACTTCATCCGGGCTTACAGCCAGCCACGAAACTACGGCTTCAACACGGCAGTAGGCACGGGGTACGCTATGGGAAAGAACACGGTAGCCGCCTGCATCCACCAAGACCAAACCCTGACGGACGGGCAGGCGGTGAAACTACGGCTGCTCGAACCCATGCAGGCGGGGAACATAGTCGTGCCGAAGAATACCCTCGTGGCGGGGACGGCAAAGGTGCAGGGCGAGCGGCTTGACATACTGGTGTCCTCGATTGAGTACGCTGGCAACATCATCCCGGTGGAACTCGCCGTGTTCGACACGGACGGGCAAAAGGGGCTGTCCGTCCCGTCCTCTATGGAGCAGGAAGCGTTCAACGAAGCTATGGCGAATATCGGAAGCGGGCTGGGTACAAGCATTTCCTTTGCCCAAAGTGCCGGGCAGCAGGTGGCTATGGACGTGACAAGGGGCTTGCTGCAAGGAACGTCCGGCTACCTCGCCAAGAAGTTCCGAACCGTGAAAGTGAAGCTGAAAGCCGGGTACAGGGTGATGCTTTACGCCAAACAACAATAACCATTTTATCAACCGTTAAAATTTCAATTAGCAATGAAACAGATTTTTGTAATGTTCGCCCTCTTGCTGGGCGTGTGTGCGGCAAACGCACAAACCACTGACACCGTGAAGTATGCGGCTGGCAACGACTTGTACCGGGGGATTACCCGGAAACTCCCGTACCGCCAAATGGTTACGCCCTACGGCGTGGAAGTGACCTTTGCCAAGACGGTGCATATCATCTTCCCCGCCGCCGTCCGCTATGTCGATTTGGGAAGCAACCATATCATAGCGGGCAAGGCGGACGGTGCGGAGAACGTAATCAGGGTGAAAGCCACGACAGAGGGCTTTCCGGGAGAAACGAACTTCTCCGTTATCTGCGAGGACGGCAGTTTCTTTTCGTTCAACGCCAAGTACGCCCGTGAACCGGAAATGCTCAACATCGAAATGAAAGACTTCTTGGAGAATGAAGATACGTCCGACTTCTCACATACCCGGATGAACATCTATTTCCGGGAACTGGGGAATGAAAGCCCGCTATTGGTGAAACTGATAATGCAGAGCATCTACAAGAACAATGACCGGAAAGTGCGCCACTTGGGTAGCAAGCGTTTCGGCATACAGTTCTTAATCAAGGGGATTTACACCTATAACGGGATGCTCTATGTACACACGCAGACAAAGAACAGTTCCAACGTGCCTTTCGATACCGACTTCATCAAGTTTAAGATAACCGATAAGAAAGTACCCAAGCGCACGGCTATTCAGGAAACGGTGCTGGATGCGGTACGTAGCTACAACGAGGTGATAGAGATTGCAGGAAAAAGTACCGTGCGCACGGTGTACGCCCTGCCGAAGTTCACCATTCCTGACGACAAGCTGCTGGTCGTGGAACTCTACGAGAAGAACGGCGGGCGGCATCAGACCATACGGGTGGAGAACGCCGACATCGTGAACGCAGAAGTGATTGACGAACTAAAAATCAAATAGGGAATGAAAAGACACATCTTTATAATGATGCTCTTTGCGCTGTGCCTGACCTCGTTTCAGGCACACGCACAAAGATACCTGCCGGGCATGAAAGGCTTGCAGGTCACGGCGGGCATGGCGGACGGGGTGCATTGGAACTCCGACACGGATTTTGCCTACCACATCGGGGCGGCGTACAGCGTTTACACCAAGAACGCCAACCGCTGGGTGATTGGCGGGGAATACCTGCACAAGAAGTATGACTACAAGGATATGCAGATACCCGTAGAACAGTTCACCGCAGAGGGCGGCTATTACCTGAAATTCCTATCGGACAGACGAAAGACCTTTTTCCTTTCATTGGGCTTGTCGGCTCTCGCCGGGTACGAAACAAGCAACCGAAGCGAAAAGCTGCTGCCGGACGGCTCTACCTTGCTGGATAAGGATTGCTTCATCTACGGCGGTGCGCTGACGCTGGAACTGGAAGCCTACCTGACCGACCGGATAGCCTTGCTTGTCAGTGCAAGGGAACGGGCGTTGTTCGGCTCGGACATAGGCAAGTTCCACACGCAGGTATCTTTGGGACTGAAATTCATTATCAACTGACCGCTATATAATAATGTATATGAAGAATGTAATGTATAAAATCATCATGGGCTGCTACATCGTGGCCGCCCTCGTGCTTGTCACCGCCTGTAATGACAACTTGGATATTCAGCAGGCGTACCCGTTCAGCATCGAAACACTGCCAGTACCCAAAAGGCTGAAAGTCGGGGAAACCGCCGAAATACGCTGCCGACTGGTGCGTGGCGGCTATTACCAGCCGACTACCTATCAGATAAGGTATTTCCAGCCGGACGGCAAAGGGAAGCTGGAAATGGATAACGGCACGGTGTTCCTGCCCAATGACCTCTACCCGCTGGAGAAAGAAACGTTCTGGCTCTACTACACCTCGGCATCGACCGACCAGCAGACGATTGACATTTATATCATCGACAGCTTCGGGCAGATGCAGCAACTTACACTATCATTCAATAATGACAACAGCGAAGAAGGAACGGAAACAATAACCCCCTAATAACAAAACGACATGGTAAAAATAGAATTGGATATAGAAGGCATCTCGTGGTACATAGAAACCACGTTGGAAACAGATACAGTTCCGGCAGTAGGTGACATCATCATTATGGACAAGGACTGTATTTCCGAACGTGACAGTGCTGAATTATGGAAAACGCCGTCCAATCAGGTTTTCAAATGGGCGGACGAAGAAGATGATGCGCCTGTAATGGAATGGTTCGATTGCGACACGGAAATGCTTGTCAATAAACGGACATGGAAATATGACATCGAGGAAGAAGAAACCGTGTGCATACTTGGTGTAAAATTTATTCACTATGAGGATTTATAGTTGCGACATTCGTTTTTATCATCCTCTTGGGAAACCGGGTATGGAATGATACGCAAAGCGTAAATATCGGGCAGACATCCCGCCGGGAAGCATCGGCGGGATGTTTCCATGATAGGGAAAACGAAAGGCTTCTTTGTTACTTTCTTCACCCGCTGGCAGGCTCACGGAAGAAAGTAACGGCGGCAAGCAGCCGCCGTTTTCTATCAACTGGTTTTAAGGCTCTTTATGGACGTGTATTTCTCTAACCACACCTTTACCTGCTCCATGTTATATTCGCCCGTGATGATTGCCGTATGGTCGTCTATAGCTACAAACCGGACACTTTCATAGCTGTTTACCCAGCCTTGCAGGGAACAGACACCCCACGTTGCAACATCTTCAAAAACACTGCGGTCTATCCGGCTGATTGGTTCGCCGAAAACTACCGTCATTATCTGAAAGTCCGGTTTATCCTCCAACAGTTGCAAATGGTGCAGCGTGCCGAACTCGTCTATTTTGCGCCCCCACGCCCACACATCATTATACAAATCATCGCCCCACTGGTGCGGGTGGTCGAAACGGACTTTTACCTCTATGGTGTGTTCGTTTTCTTCTGTGTCCTCGATAACGCCCGTTACCATTAAGCCCGTAAAAATGCACTCGCAACGCCTGCCGATAAGCTCCTTGTTTACTTCTGTTGTTTTCATGTCCCTAAAATTTACTTGTTTATTACTCCGTTCTTCTTCGCTATCCATTCGTCACGCCTGCGGCGGCACTCGTCCAGCGTTTTGGCTACCGTGCTGAAAAGTTCGCCGTCCGTGTGGCGGTAGTCATATTGATAATAAATTTGTCCCCTGAAAGCCCCTAAACAGCATTTCACGAACTTTTCTTCTCCCGGTGTTTGGGTAATGCTTACCCCGTTTTTGTTAAGTGACTGCATGATGTTCTATTTTTTTTAATGGTTATAATATCAGTAAAGAAAGCAACAGCAGGAAAAGCAGAGCCACGCCCAGCGCATAAAGGGCTGAAAGGCAGACCCGGAGCAGGAAACGGGCGGCACAAAACACGATATACGCCGTTATCGCCGTGCCTGCTCCGGCTACGCTGGTAAACCGCCATGCAAGGCAGAGCAGCAACACCCGCCAAAGGATTTTATAAATGCTTTTCCGTTTCATCGCTTGGTCGTTTTTAACGGGCAGGGCTTTGACACCCCGCCCGGATTGGTTGTTATGCCGCACGGAACACAAAACCGTCATCAAACCAGTAATCGCACATAAAAAGGTCACGGGCGAACTTTTCATAATCGAAATAGGTCTTTGCGAACTCCGGCAGGTCGTAGCATTCCTCGATAATTTCATAGGCGAAATCTTCTTCATCGTCATATTGACCCAGATACTCGTCCCGGAAATCACGTACAAGGTCGTCCGCATCTTCCTCGCCCAAATCATGGCTTTTATAGTTGCACCACACGAAAAAGGCTTCCTGCTCGGTGTCGCTCAAATCCTCCACCGCATCACGCAGGGCGAAGAAGTTTTCAGAAATCCAGCTTTCGCCGATTAAGCCCTCCGGCACGTTCTCCCAGTCCTGAAACATGTATTCCGCATCTTCCTCGTCCTTGTGAAGTTCCCGGCAGGCTTCATAAAATTCTTCCTTGTCCGAATAGTCCGAAAGGTCGAGCCATGCGCCGGACAATGAACCGTTGTTGTACTTGGCATAAGTGCCTACATAAACTTTTGCTTCCGATAATACCTTTGCTTCCATATTGCTGTAATTTTTTAAGTTTTTAATTTTATGCGGATTTGAGAGGTGAGGGAGTTGAAGTTTCACTGAACTTTTTTCCTGTTTCCCGTAAATCCGACTTTTTTTTTATGCGTCTTCCGGTCGGGTCGGTCGTTTTCGTTTCACATAGGCGTAAAAGGGTAGTGTTTAGAGTTTGCAAGGTTTTGGGCAAAAAATACCTCGCAAGGCAGGGAAGATTTTTTCGCCAAACCGGAACGGCTCGACCTTGCAAAATCGTGAAGAACACGTAACTACCTTTGCCTATTGAAATGATTAAAACGACTGTCCCGGCTGGGGGACTGCGTAAGAGGAAGATTTACAAATAGGGAAACTGGGGAAAAGTGCCTGTTCTCTTTCATCTTTTAGGGAACACTCCATGCGGGCGGGAAAGGCAAGGGTGTTGTGAGCTTGCTTGCAATACGCTTGTGCGGGTTTCCAACGGCTCTTTTCACGAAATACAGTCAGCCATGCCACGCACGGCTGGCGTTTCGGGGAATGTGCCAGTTGGAAAAGGATATAAAAAATGCGGGTAGTCGGTAGACTGCCCGCAAGGTGGAAGAATGTACAATGCTGGGATATAGGTTATTAAGTGGAATTTCGTTACCGAAATCGTTACCTATTCGTTCTTGCCACGGTTATAGGTAACGAAACCTACCGGACGGCGTTCTTTCTGTTGTTTCGACTGGCTCAAAAGCTGGGTAAGGGCTTGGTACAGTTCGTTGAACTGCGCATCGGTGCTTACCTCCAGTTCCTCGATGCGCCTTGACAGTTCCTCGTAACCGATTGCCATTTGGCGCATGAGGACAAAAGCCCGCATGATTGAAATGTTTACTTCTATGGCTACTTTGGAGCGGAGAACCGAAGAAAGCATGGCTACGCCCTGCTCGGTGAAAGCCATAGGCATAGCAACGCCGAAGTTGTAAGCAGGGGGTATCACATTTTGTGATACCCCTATGGATAACAGCAAGTTAGCTTCCTCTTGGGTGAGTACAAACATAAAATCACCCGGAAAACGCTCGATATTGCGCTTGACCGCCTGCTTCAAGGCTCGTGTTTCCACTTGGTAGAGTTCTGCCAAATGATAATCGAGCATCACCCGGCAACCTCTGACCTCAAAAATCTTGTTTTGGATAATCTGCAAATCCATAATCGTATATTTTAGGAGATTTAGCAATGTTGGAATAATAGTAAGGACTGGTCACAAATTGTGACCAGTTCCATATAATCAAGATTACATGGCAACTTCCTTGTAAATCTTCTCAATGCCGACAAACTTCTTGTCAAGCCCCTGCATATCGCTGCCTATCTTGCTGTTGGTGATGCGGGCGTAGATTTGCGTAGTTTCTATGTTTGTGTGTCCCAGCATCTTGGACACCGTTTCAATGGGTACGCCCTTTGACAGCGTGGTGGTCGTGGCGAACGTGTGCCGGGCAAGGTGGAATGTCAGGTTCTTTTTAATACCGCATATATCGGCAATCTCTTTCAAGTAGGCGTTTAGCTTCTGATTGCTGATTACGGGAAGTATCTTGCCGTCCGGCAACTTGCCCTTGTACTTCTTCAAAATCATCTTGGGAATATCCAGCAGGGGAACATTCACGTCCGTATTCGTCTTTTGCCGCTTGGTGATTATCCAAAGGTTGCCGTCAAAGGACTTTTGGATATTCTCCTGCCGCAAGTTGGCGACATCGCTGTATGCCAAACCGCAGAAACAGGAAAAGACGAACAAGTCCCTGACGTGTTCCAGCCGTTCGGAAACCATTTTCTTTTTAAGGATGATTTTTATCTCGTCCTCTGTCAGATAACCCCTGTCCACTTTCTCCAGCCGGATTTTGTAGCTGGCGAACGGGTCGCCCACCAGTATGCCGTTGTTACGGGCGATGATGATGATACGCTTGAAGAACTGCATGAACTTGGCGGTGGTGTTGTAGCCGCACTTGCAGGCGGTACGCAAATACAACTCAAAATCGGTAATGAACATCGGGCTTATCTCCTTTATGGATATGTCCGATACGTTGTACTTGCTTTGGATAAATTCAGCGAGGTGGCGGCGGGTCACTTCATACTTGCGGTAGGTCGCTATCGTCTTGGATATGCCTACAAGCTGCTTCACATCGTCATTGTGCTTTTGGAACAATGAAAGGATTGTTTCGTGGCTCTCGCTATGACCTAAAAACTCGTTTTTCACTTTCTCGGCGGTCACGTAGTTGTCACGCCGCTGCA
>OHDD01000869.1_pt1 | contig 14710 bp, 10 predicted proteins | sample 1566941 | NCBI WGS metagenome assembly OHDD01 (sample SAMEA3879580, study PRJEB24766) | human gut metagenome | biome: human-associated habitat; feature: feces | place: USA | collected 1985/1987 | reverse complement strand
GGTATCAAAGTCGGGGGCTTTTGACCCCGACATCATATAACCTTTAACCTAAACGCAAATGCTAACAAAAATTCCCGGACAGATTACTAATAGCCTTATCTGTCCGGGAAAATATTATAATTATCAACGCATTACAGCATCAGTTCTTTCTTATATCACCATCCGCCTTAAGCTTAAGACTATGGCTTCTATAACTTATATCCGCCGCTATGCCATACTTTATATTATTCATATCCTGCGTATCCAACTGTAGGTTTACATTCACATAATTGTTATTTATAACTGCTGTTGTTACCATAATCTGCATACTATCATATAGCTGGTCTTCACCTGTGAAGCTTATATTAATATTACCTATCTGCTGTTTATTATTATCACTTTCCTGATAATCACCAGCAGTATTGGCATCAGCACCTATCCTGTTGAACACAAGCTCTATTCCTGTCAGTCTGTCCTGACTATCCAGGCTTATATTATATGTTGTATACACACCCTTAGCATATTCACTAAACCTGCTCTTCATATTATCTGCAGTTATTCCATGAACATTAAACAGGGAAATGTATGGAAGAATAACCGGATCCTTATACATTTCTTCGACAAATGTATTAAACCCTGCTATTAATGCTTTATCGCTTATAGTTGCACTATCCTTAACAGCTACTTTATACCCTTCCATAACGTGTGTCAGAGCTGCCCTTAATATCGGCTTTGTCTGGCTAGAGTCAATTTTGGCAAGACCATATTTTAGTATATCATTCTTATCTACTACCAGTGTGCCATCTTTGACATTAGGCATGTCCAGTACTATATTATTATTTGTAGTAACTATGCTATATTTCTGACTTCTATTATATGCATCTGGTCTGTAATCCACGCCATCATAAACACACTCCGATACGGTTATCGCACCTTCATATGTATGATTCCCCATAGGATCAAGCTGGCTTATTTTGTCGATATAATTCTCTATAATGCTTTCAAGTATCTTCTGTGACTGTTGAATAACTCTTAGTGTCTTCTCCTCTTGTGATGCATATAGGTGTGGAATTCCATACCACACAGTCAACCCGGTAATTATGGCAGCCATAAGCACAACTGTAATTATACGCCTTATTTTCCACATTTTTTTATTCATGCTAATCCTCTCTTCCGGTCATATATCGCACAGATAAGGATATGCTTCTGCACACCAGTGCATCTATCTATGCGTTATCCTGCATATCACTCACTTTCCGCTTACTTATCGCTTACCTATCACTTAATTATCACTTACTTTTCCTTCTGATAGCAGACGAATTCATAGCATATGTCAAAGTAAGTATGTTCTTCACTTCTGGCCGTAACCCTCCAGCCATCAAGCTTATCAAAATCTGTGATATATGTATCTGCCTGATACTTATAATCTACTCTTGTTATATGCGCTGTATCACAATATGGAAGGAACTGTTCATATATCTGTCCGCCACCTATTATATAGACATCCTTACTGTCATAGCTTTTAAGCTGTTCCAGCACCTCTTGAACACTATGGCATATAAGCACATCCTTAGCTTTATAATTCAGGTTATTAGTCAGTACTATGTTCTTTCTGCCCTCAAGTGCTGACTGGTTAGGAAGACCTTCATAGGTCTTTCTTCCCATAACTACAACCTTTCCATATGTTTCCCCACGAAACAGCTTCTTATCCTCCGGGATATCCACAAGAAGTCTTCCATTATTACCAATCGCCCAGTTCTTATCTGCAAGTGCTATTATATTCATACCAATCCTCTTTCCTGTATTACAGCTTTCCACCAACCCAGGCCGGTACATAACCCTTAACTTTAATACCCTCCTGAGTATATTCTTCACTTTCAAGCTGTCCATACTCTCTTATAAGCTGAAGCTTTCCTGCCTCATTATATGGAAATACCCTTTCTATCTGGATTCTGCTCTTAAGGATAATATCCTGTATATCCGTCAGGAAATTATCCAGTCCCATACCAGTTTTCGCTGATATATTTTCTACATAATCGGCTTTACTATCTTTAAGTATAGGTATCTCATCTAATTCATCACATTTGTTAAAGAGTGTGATAACCGGCTTATCGCCTACATCCAGCTGTTTAAGGGTATCGTATACCGTTGCCATGTGTCTCTCATAATCATCATTAGAACAGTCAACAACGTGTACTATCATATCTGCATATTTAGCTTCTTCAAGTGTACTCCTGAAGGCCTCAATAAGATTATGCGGAAGCTTTCTTATGAATCCGACTGTATCTGTTAAAAGCACTTTTTCGCCATTCGCAAGTTTAAGTGCCCTTGTCGTAGGATCAAGTGTTGCAAACAGCTTGTCTTCTGATAACACACCAGCATCTGTAAGCCTGTTAAGAAGTGTTGACTTTCCTGCATTAGTATAACCTACTATGGCAGCCACAGGTGTTGAACTGTTCTCTCTGTTCTGCCTTTGTATATCACGATGGCTTTTTATTTCTTTTAATTCTGCTGATAAGTGGGATATTCTGTCACGTATTATTCTTCGGTCCGTTTCTATCTTCTTCTCACCAGGACCTCTTGTTCCTATACCACCACCAAGTCTTGACAGTGTTATTCCAAGACCTGCAAGTCTTGTTGACCTGTACTTAAGCTGTGCCATCTCAACCTGTATCTTACCTTCACTTGATGATGCTCTTGCTGCAAATATATCTAATATAACCATAGTTCTGTCCATAATCTTTGTATCAAGAACATCTTCAAGATTCCTTAACTGTGCAGGAGACAGCTCATCATCACATATAATACCTGTTGCTCCAAGCTCCTGTATCATAGCTCTTAACTCTTCAAGCTTTCCTTTTCCTATATAAGTTGCAGGATGGAAGCTGTCTCTTGGCTGTATCATCTTTCCAACTGTAACTGCCCCTGCTGTCTTTGCAAGCTCAGATAGCTCCTCAAGTGATTTCTCACAATCATCTGCTGGGTCAAGCTCCACACCTACAAGTATAACTCTTTCCTGCTCTTCATCTGTTACATATATCGCCATATGTTCCTCATTTCTATCATTTTTATTATCACATTACTTATTCATTATGACATTTATTCATAGCATTATTTATCCGTTATGTCATCTATTCTTTGTATTATCACATACAACATATTTTATAATGCACTGTCATTACTATCTTTACCTGTCTCCTTAGATGTTTCAGCTCTTGATGATATATAATCACTCAGATAATTCGATACTTCCTTTTCCTCTGAATATCCTAGTATATTCCCTGCTATATCACCAGCTTCTTTCATACTCCATGATGCAATCTCTTTTCTTACCTCAAGCACACGGCTTACACCGACTGAAAACTCATCAAGACCAAAAGATAAAAGCAGTGGTATCATACGTTCATCTGCTGCCGCCTCACCACACATACCTACATCAATACCTGCGTTATGCGCACATTCTATTATTCTTTTAATGCTTCTTAGAACTGCCGGATTAAGTGCCGAATACAGATATGAAACATTTTCGTTACCTCTGTCAACAGCAAGCGTATACTGCGTAAGATCATTAGTTCCTATAGAGAAGAAATCGACCTGCCTTGCAAGAACATCTGCCATAATAGCCGCTGCTGGTGTTTCTACCATAATACCAACTTTAATATCAGTATCATACTTAATATCCTTCTTATCAAGATCCCTGCATATTCCTGCTATAATCTTTTTAACCTCGTTGACCTCTGAAACCGATGTTATCATAGGTATCATAATTCTGATATTACCGTAAGCACTAGCCCTTAATATAGCCCTTAACTGTGTCGTAAAAACATCTACCCTGTCAAGGCAGAATCTTATCGCCCTGTATCCTAAGAATGGGTTAGTTTCTTTAGACAATCCCATATATGGAATATCTTTATCTCCGCCGATATCAAGTGTTCTTATAGTAAGTTCCCTTCCATCAAGAAGAACTGCTGCTTTCTTATATTCTGTAAACTGTTCTTCTTCTGTTGGAAGCTTGCTTCCATTCATAAAAAGAAATTCAGTCCTGAACAGTCCCACACCTTCTGCACCATCCCTGACTGCCTTTGCAGCATCAAGTGCATTGCCTATATTAGCAGCCAGCATCACACGTCTGCCATCTTTAGTAACTGTTTGTTTATTGATATATTTCTTAAGTTCTATAACACTCTCATCGTACTGTTTTTTCTTTTTGGCATATATCTTTTTAGTTATGTCACTTGGAGATACAAACACTTCACCATATGCACCATCAACTATTATGTCTTCTCCATCCTTAACCTCACTGCATATACCCTTTACACTAAGAACTGCTGGTATCTCCAAAGCTCTTGCAAGTATCGATGCATGTGAGGTGTCTCCACCTTTTTCAGATATAATGCCTGCTATATGCACAGTATCCATATTCGCTGTCATAGATGGATGTATCTCATCAGCTATAATAATCGTGTTATCAGGAAGCTGCGTAAGATCAATACTCTTAACACCAAGAAGTATTGCTGTCAATCTCTCCCTCATATCTTCGATATCTGTTACACGCTGGGCTATAGCCTCGTTATCCATACTTAGAAACAGCTGCTTCAAAGATTCGCAGGCCTCATAAAGGGCTGCCTCTGCATTAATATTATTCTTCTTTATAATATTACAAACCTCTGACGTAAGCTGTATATCACCAGCTAAATATTCCTGGTTCTTAAGAACAAGTGCATTCTTATCATCGCCGTTTAACTTAGCTGTCAGCTTCTCTATGAATTCGTCTGTCTCCTTTATGAATGTGTCCACTCCATCCTTGTATCTTTGAAGCTCTGCATCTACATCATCTATTTTATACTTTTTTACCTCGCACCCTGTATTTTTTAACACCAGTGCCTTTCCTATACCTATACCCTTAGATGTACCTATTCCCCTAAGCATACATACCTCCTTGTTTTGCGAAGCAAAATGCGACTGCCCCTGCAGGAGCAGAGGTATTTACCTCATTGTTTTGCGAAGCAAAATGCGACTATTATTTATTAAATACATATTTGATCATATTTGTAATAGTTTCACTTGTATTCCTTGAATACACAACCTCCCTTGCCATAACAGGTTCATCTGTTATTATATTATCAATACCTTTATTAGCAAGATTCTTTATAGATGTATCGTTATTAGCTGTCCATGCATATACCTGTTTACCAGTATTATGTATGGCATCCACTGTTCTCTTTGTAAGGAATGAAGCGTTAACACTAAAGAAGTCTACGTTGGTATTCTCATAAAATCTTCCATATGCAACAGACAGTATATATCCAGTCTGTATATCCTCATCCATGCTCTTAACTGCAAGAAGCGCATCATAATCAAATGAAGTTATAACACAATTCTGTTCCATGGAATATTTCTTTATAAGCTCTATAACCTTTTCAGCTGCTATGCTGCTATCCGCTGATGACTTTATCTCAACATTAAGCTTTATACTGACAGGACTGCTTTTAACAAGCTTTAACACCTCTTCAAAAGATGGAACCCTTTCACCCCTATATTTTTCTGAAAACCAGTACCCGGCATCAAGCTTCTTTACTTCCTCATATGTCATATCTGTTATATTCCTGGCTACACCTGTTGTCCTATATGCTGATGCATCGTGCATAACTACTATATAACCATCGCTTGTCATCTGCACATCAAGCTCAATATAATCAGCCATATCATCTATGGCACGCTGGAAAGCTGCCAGTGTATTCTCCGGTGCTTCCCTTGACGCACCCCTGTGTGCTGTTATCTTAGTATCATGGAATATAGCAACTCTCTCAAAAGGATTGCTGTTAAATGTTAACACCACATATAACACATCCAGGACTATCGACATCACAAGAACAAATGAATATATAATCCTGTTTATCCTTGCGCTTCCTTCATCTATATCAACAAACTCAAAATTAATATCCGAAAGATTCTCATACTTGTAATACATATATGATATCATAGAGAATGAACAAGGTATAGATAAAAATACAAGAAATAATCTTACTATCGTCCTTAATGTACTAAGCACAGAAAGATACACCGCACTACCCATATAAGCAAGATCAAGCAGTTTAACTCCGGCAATCAGTACAACAGATATAATTATATAAAATGTATAAATAGCCGCTAAAAGTGCAAGATTATATAGTACAACTACACCCACTATCTTCAGTACATTATTTTTAACAATGCTTCTGCTTTTAGCACATGACTGTCTGAAGTTTTTTCCCTCCATCATGTATATGTTAAATGAAAAAATATCCCGTATAACAAAGTAAAACAGGCATATTATGATAATTGCTGTCACAACAAATATAACAGTTCTGTTTCGTTTTGCCGCACTTTTTATAATATTTTTTACACTTTCGCTAAATATAATATTGCCAGTAACTGTCACATTAATAACTATTATAGATATCAGAAAATATAAAAAAAGCGGTATGCTCTGAATCCTCAACAGCTTTTTAAGCCGCAAAAAGGCATTATATATGTTATCAATAATAGACGCCTGTATACCTTTTCTCTTGGTTTCAAAACATACTGCAAGATATGCCATTTCATATAAGCAGTAAACTATGAATCCTATAACCCCTAAGAGGCAGAATATGATTATTACAGGATTCATAAACGCTTTCGCTATATATTCATTTGTAAGATAATTAATCCCTGTTATTCTCATGCACAAACGGATAACGCCCGTAATAACAGGATAAAACACTGCTAATGCAAGGAGCTTATATGCAAGTTCAAACAACAATACATGTCTTTTACTGCTTTTTAGCAGTTTCATGTTATTTCTAAGACTTTCTAACATATCTCACCCCGAAATCACCTATGGAATCTGTTAAGAAGATTACTGCAGCCTGATGCATGTTTAACTGCATCTCCCATTCTTTTGTTTAATAAACGCTTTGTAAAATGATATGAAAAATCACATACATATGACACAACAAGAACAACTGAAATCACTGTAACCGCTGACATACGCATAGAAAATACTGCCTGTTCTACAAGCCTGTTAAACACTCCGAATATAAGCACTGCCAGAAATCCCCAGCCAATTGTGCTCTGAAGGCATATTATACCCTTATAATTAAATCTAAGGTGATCATAGTTCCACCATACTTCGCCGAACAGCTTTAACATAAGCTTCGCCGTCATATACTCAAATATTGTTGCACATACAGCACCAAATATATATAATGCAATATAGTTGTTTTGTATAGGTGCAAATATATTGAAAGCTATATATGTTCCAAAACCGTATATTACACAAAATGGCAGCTTTGCAAATCCTCTGTTTTCCCAGTAGCCAAGCTGCTTTCTTATAACTATGCACTCCATTGCCCATCCAAAAAAGCTATATATAAAAAACCAGACTGCAAGCTGGTTAATATTCATTCCCCTGAAACTGAAATCTAATAATATATTACGCATAACACTCCTTAAGTTACGTTCTGTTTCATACCTCTTACAACATAATCTGCTCCATTGATATTATAATATCAATGGAGCAGTTAATTATACATTAATTCATAAGTTCATCAAGCGTTGCCCGTACTGCTTTGATAAAATCCTGTGTATTAAGTGTTACAGGATTCTCTAATGTTGTTATAAGCGCAAGATCCTTTGTCATCTTACCATCTTCTACGGTCTTGATACAAGCCTTTTCAAGTGTATCTGCAAATCTTACAAGTTCAGAAATAGAATCAAGTTCTCCTCTCTTTCTTAAAGCTCCTGTCCATGCAAATATAGTAGCTATAGGGTTAGTAGATGTTTCCTCTCCCTTAAGATGCTTATAATAATGTCTCTGTACTGTACCATGTGCAGCTTCATATTCATAGAAGCCTTTAGGTGATACAAGAACTGATGTCATCATGGATAATGAACCAAATGCTGTAGCAACCATATCTGACATAACATCGCCGTCATAATTCTTACAAGCCCAGATATATCCTCCCTCTGAACGAATAACTCTTGCTACTGCATCATCTATTAATGTATAGAAATATTCAATGCCTGCTTCCTTAAACTTATCAGCATAATCATTATCATATATTTCCTGGAATATATCCTTGAATGTATGATCATACTTCTTAGATATTGTATCCTTAGTTGCAAACCAAAGATCCTGCTTAGTTTCAAGAGCAAAGTTAAAACAGCTTCTTGCAAAGTTCTCTATAGAATCATTAAGATTGTGCATACCCTGTATGATGCCAGCACCCTTGAAGTTATGTATAAGCTCTCTTGTTTCGTTACCCTGTTCGTCTGTGTATACAAGCTCAGCCTTTCCTGCTGCTGGAATCTTCATCTCTGAAGCCTTATATACATCACCATATGCATGTCTTGCTATAGTTATAGGTTTCTTCCATGTCTTTACATAAGGTTCAATACCATTAACAATGATAGGTGCCCTGAATACTGTACCATCAAGAATAGCTCTTATTGTTCCATTAGGGCTCTTATACATCTCCTTAAGGTTATATTCTTTTACTCTTGCTGCATTAGGAGTGATTGTAGCACACTTTACTGCAACACCATACTTTTTAGTAGCCTCTGCTGAATCTATAGTAACCTGGTCGTTAGTATCATTACGATGAACAAGTCCAAGATCATAATATTCTGTGTTAAGGTCTACATAAGGAAGTAAAAGTTCATCCTTAATAAGTCCCCATAACACTCTTGTCATCTCATCTCCATCCATCTCTACGAGAGGTGTTGTCATTTTTATCTTTTCCATACCGCAATCCTTTCCATAATGGCAATTATGTCCAAAATATATAAAAAATCTGCCTTTAATTATAAAATATTTTCATGATTTTGTAAATGCCTCATTTCATTCTTGTTATATTACCAGCAATATCTATCTTCCATATCTGTACACAACTATCATTGCTATAATCCTTAAGACTTTTTATACTATAGCTTCCAACTGTGTCATACCATGCTTCATCTCCTGATGTACGCCGTATGAGTGTATCAAAGTACATTGTTGATGCTGCCTTTGTTATATTACTCTCAGAGTTGCTTTCAGGTATTACTTCTTCCCATATTGCATAAAACCTTGTATCTTTTTTTATTGATATTTTATCACCTGGATCATAAGTGTTTATTCCATCTGACCAGCCAGTTAACTCAAAACCAGGCTTCGTTACCTCATCTTTATCTGGAAGTGTGATTTTACTTTCTTCCCACTTCGCATAAACAGTTTCGTTACATGCATAAGGATAACTGTAAATATCAGCTTTACCTTCACTGTTATACCAGTAATCATTCACATCAGCCATTTCTTCAATATTAAGACTGATTTTCCAGCTGCCATAACTATCTGGTCCATACTCTGGTCCCCAGTACCTGATTCTTATACTGTTAACCTTATTAACATAGACATCTACATAGTTATTATCATTTGAATGTGGTAAAAACCATATTTCCTCGTTATCACTGTCACCATCAAGAGTACTCCACTCAACATTAACAGAAACCTCTTCATCTGTACTATTATAACCATCATAGTAAAAATACAAATTGCCAGTATATGGTCTTGATAATGTTACTGTTGAAATAATAGAATTATCAGCATTAGCATCTGAATAATTATAACTTTCATTTAATATACTTCCCAGACTGACTTCATTTCTTTTTTCTTTCAACATATATCCTTTAAACTTATTAATCTGGACTATATCAGATAATAACAGTCTGTCATTATAGTTATCATCATCATAAAAAGAAGCTTTATATTTCTGTTCAGGAACCATTATATCAGGCAGTCCTTTCCTGTAAGATACCATAACTGATTGTGTTCCCCTTGTTGTTGCATCCTCCTGTGATAATGTCAGTATGAATTTTCTTGATATATCAACATATTTTTTACAAGCCTTTGTCACTGTATATCGTAACGACGAACCATCTGCATATGTATCTGGAAACTCATATAACGTGGCATCCCACCTTGAATCCTGTTTAATATCTTCAACTCCAAAACCAAACGATGTACCACTATCTACATGCCACAGAAAGTTCTCCCAATAGCCATCAGGTGCTTTCTTTGTTGGTGTATGCCAGTATGTGCTTGAATATTCACCCCATGAACCATCCTCATTCTGATACCTCACATATATCTCCTGGTCATTCTGTATTTTTAATCTGGCTACACTTATATAACTAGTTTTTGCACCACTTACTTTATAGGTAAAGGATGTTCCATCATCAAACTGCTCTGGCATCCTGTATAGGTTTGAATTCCATTTTGAATTTTCAGTTATATTCTTAGTATCAAATGTATATGTTGAACCACATAATACATTTTCAGTTATTGCTGACGTGTCATCCCATCTTTCCCACGTACCATTCTGATTCTGATATCTTATATATACAGTCTGCTTATATGATTTTACAACCTCTTTCTTTTTAGTATGAATATAAATGCTCCGGCTCCTATTCATAGTCCAGTAGTTATCCCATCTTTTACATGCTTCATTCCATGTGGAATCATACCATTTTTTGTCACCTTCCTGTATATAATCAAGTTCATATCCATCTTTAAGATATATCCATGTAGGAACCAATGTACCTTCTTTATATGTAATAGTCTGTCCATCTGAATACCGCATATCAAGACCACTCGTGCTGTGTCCTATAACATCACTGACTCCAGAATCCCAATTGATGTTAAAGCTGCACATCCACCCTAATCTGATAGTTAGCGGTTTTCTTGTGCCGAAATATTTCGAACCCCAGTAGGTTCCATCAGAATTTCTTCCACCATCATTCGCATCTCCATCAAAATTGATGTTACAGCCGGCTTCAAACAGGTAACCGTCAAATCCTTCCTTAACATTATTGTCTGGATTGTCCCAGTTGTTATAGTTTTTATAGCCAGTTGCATCCATACTGAATATACAGCCTTCTTTTGAAACATTGTATACAAGAAGATACGGCGTATATCCACGACAGTTCGCATGCTCTGTAAATGTTCCTTCATGCGGTGCTTCATTATCACTATAAAAAGGTATATCATCAAAATATATCTGTTTATTATCATCATTCATATATACCCATTTTAAATCAGCTGTACCACCGGCAAAATCCACAGTTATCTGTCTTCTGAAATCATCATCTGAATAACTGCCCGCTGGATACGCATATGCCAGGCCTCCACACAATAGCAATAACACTAACACCGATAATACATGTAATAAAGTTACTCTTTTTTTGTCCTTAACAGGACATACTGCCATATATACTCCCCCTTTATTCCACTATTCCAAGACATGTAAACACCACAGAACCACATCTATATATACCCATAACACCCTGAAACATAACCGTATCTATGTTAAACAACGGACTCGCAGCTGCATCAAGCATACATTCAATAATGTCAGTTTTATCTGAAGCTTTATAATATCCTTTATATGTCTGATAACCATATTGCTCATCAAACATAACCCTTGTTGTCATAACCTCCATAGGATAGGGACATTCCACCGTACTTCCTGTATTAACATCCTTTCCCCTCTGTGCCCGATCTGCGTTTTCGCCATATTGCAGCACACCATTAGCCAGATATATTTCATGGTCATAAGGACTATCTGTTATGGCTGGCTCCTGCTTTTCTTCTAGTTCTGGCTTCACTTCGGGTTCTGGTTTCTCTTCGGGCTCTGTCTTCTCTTCTGAATCTGATTTTTCTTCTGCCTCTGATTTTTCTTCTGCCTCTGACTTTCCTTCTGAATCTGGCTTCCCATATTCTTCCTGTTCTTTTATATCTATATCTGTTCCTGAATCTGCCTGTTCATTTGATTCTTCTGGCTCTGCAAGGTCTGATTCTTCTTGTTCCTTAGATTCTTTTTGTTCTGCAAAATCCAATTCTGATTCTTTCTGTTCCTTGGATTCTTTTAGCTCTGCAAGATTTGATTCTGTTGCTTTTTTTGTCTGTATCGTTTCAACTGCAGCACTATTTTTTTCTGGCACTTTGATTTTATCATCCGCATTCTTCTTAACAACGGCTGCAACTGCTAATAATACTCCAATCGTCACTGTTATTAATATTATTTTCAATAAAATATTTCGTTTCATTCTCACTTTCTCACTTCTTCCCTTCTTTATTTTAATCTTATGATACCAGGGTCAAAAGGTCTAAACCCACATGAGCTTGCCAATAGGTGGGTGAAAGACCTTAGAACCCGCCCCAATACGAGCATAAAAGTGGGATATCCCACGATGTGCGAATATGGGGGAGTTTATAAAATAATATATACATAATCCTGTTATATCTAAGCATGACATGCACAACGTGTCTTATATAAGCGGATTGATATTGTTAATATAATATTAAGTGTCTTGTGGAAATTAATATGAATCAATGTGACATTATGTTATATGTTCACATCAGATGAATAGTTTTTATTAAGATTACCAGATTAAATATTCTTTATGCTGTCAATAATATCTATAGAGTTATTATCCTGATTTTGTCATCTTGTGTTTATATCAGGAATGTCATATATATTCTTCCAATGAATCATCTCCTGTCTTTTTGTTACCGCGCCATAACTTTATTATTCAAACTAAATATATCATATATATACTTATTTGTCAATATCGTCAGTATTGTTTTTTTATTATTTATAGAACGCGTAATAACGCGTAATAATTATTACATTTTCTTGTATTAAATACTCTGGTTTGTTATAATTACATAATTGATTTATAAGATATATGTGTCAGAATTTTCTTTTGACCCCATATCTTTATCTCACAAACAACATTTAGTTTAGGAAAGGACGGTTTTGTAATATGTGCGGTTTTGCTGGATTTACAGGATACCTTGAGAATGGTAAAGATGTTCTTACTGATATGATGAATAAAATTATCCACAGAGGTCCCGACAGTGCCGGTCAGTATATAGATAACAAGGCATATATGGGCTTTAGAAGACTTTCAATCATCGACCTTGATAACGGAAGCCAGCCTATGTTTAACGAAAATAAAAAAATTGTCATCACTTTTAATGGTGAAATATATAATTACCAGGATTTAAGAAAAGAGCTTATTGAAAAGGGACACACTTTTGCAAACAACTCCGATACAGAGGTTCTTATTCATGCTTATGAAGAATATGGTGAAGATATGCTTAATAAACTTCGCGGTATGTTCGCTTTCGTTATCTGGGACAGCGAAAAAGAAACTCTGTTTGGTGCAAGAGATTTCTTTGGTATTAAGCCTTTTTACTACACAATAGTTGATGGAAATATAATATATGGTTCAGAGATTAAGAGCATACTGGCACATCCTGCTTATAAGAAGGAAGTTAACGATGTGGCTCTTGAGAATTATCTTACTTTCCAGTACTCAGTACTCCCTGAGACATTCTTTAAGGGTGTATACAAGCTTATGCCTGGACACTGCTTCACTTTCCATAACGGACAGATTAATATAAAAAGATACTGGGAACCTACTTTTGAGGCTGATGAAAACAAGTCCCTGGATGATTTTGTACAGGAGATTGATGATGCCATGCATGATTCCGTAGAACATCACAAGATTAGTGATGTTGAGGTTGGCTCATTTCTTTCCAGCGGTGTTGACTCAAGCTATGTCGCTGCCACCTTCAATGGTGATAAAACATTTACAGTTGGTTTCGACTACGAAAAATATAACGAAATAGATTATGCAAAGGCTTTATCTGAAAAGATTCAGATAGACAACTATTCAAAGCTTGTATCAAGTGAAGAATACTGGGCTGCTATCCCTAAAATCCAGTATCACATGGATGAACCTTTAGCAGACCCTGCTGCCATCGCACTTTACTTTGTAAGCCAGACTGCTGCAAAGCACGTCAAGGTTTCTATGTCTGGCGAAGGTGCTGATGAATTCTTCGGTGGATACAACATTTACAAGGAACCTCTTGATACTGCAGGTTACAGAAAGCTTCCAAAGGGTCTTCGTAAGGGACTTGCTAATGTAGCACAGGCTATTCCATTTAAATTTAAAGGTAAGAATTTCCTTATAAGAGGCAGCAAGGATATTGAGGAGCGTTTCATCGGTAACGCATTTATGTTTAATGAAAAAGAACGCGCAAAGATATTAAAGAATCCTACTGGAAAGTACGACCATAAAGAGCTTACAAAGCCTTTCTATGATAAGGTTAAGGATAAGGATGATGTTACGAAAATGCAGTACATTGATATCAACTTCTGGCTTATTGGTGATATTCTGCTTAAGGCCGACAAGATGAGCATGGCACACAGCCTTGAAGTACGTGTTCCTTTCCTTGACAAAGAGGTATTCAATGTAGCAAGGACTATACCTACTAAGTATAAAGTAAACAAGTCCAACACAAAATATGCTATGCGTATGGCTGCTCATAAGTATCTTCCAGATATGGTAGCTGAAAAGAAGAAGCTTGGATTCCCTGTACCTATAAGAATCTGGCTCAAGGATGACAAGTATTACAATATGATAAAAAAAGCCTTCACAAGCGAAGCTGCAGAAAAATACTTTAACACTAAGGAGCTTGTTAAGTACCTTGATGATCACAAAGAGGGAAAAGCCGATAATTCGAGAAAGATATGGACAGTATATATGTTCCTTGTATGGTATAACGATTTCTTTGGTGATTCTGAATATGCAGCATAGAAATATTGGTGTTTAATTGAATATTAGTTGATGACGAACGGACGACAAATATAAGCTACAGGCA
>OHDD01000865.1_pt1 | contig 14820 bp, 11 predicted proteins | sample 1566941 | NCBI WGS metagenome assembly OHDD01 (sample SAMEA3879580, study PRJEB24766) | human gut metagenome | biome: human-associated habitat; feature: feces | place: USA | collected 1985/1987 | reverse complement strand
CACAGTTACAACCATAAATTCACCTAAAGCAACTTCACCCATAGATAAAAATAGTGGAAGTCCATATAATTTATTTAACATCCAGCCTATAATAATACCATTAAAAATTGTTGGCCATAGGGAAGCAATAAACAATTTAAGTTTATAATTGCTAATAAGTTTACCAGTAATATAAATGGTACATACACTTAAAAAAGTTGCTAATGTTCCAAATATAACATCCATTGGTCCATTTGGGCCTAATAAATTAGCTATTAAACAGCCAAGTGTAAGTCCTCCTATGTATAGTTGATCAAAAATAGCTAATAAAACTATTATTATTTTACTAGCTACTTTTGTAATATACTTTATTATCTCACCATTTTTATTAGCTTATCTTTTTAGGATTACAGTAGTTAAAATAACTCCTTACACACTTTAATCTTAAAAGCATTATAGTTGAAATCCCTGATATTATACTAATATACATTCCCAACTTATCTGAACTCTCTATTGCGTCTCCTGACTTTGATATTAGTATCATTAAAAAGATATAAAATACTATGCTTATAAAGGTATAAATGAAATATATATTTTTAGCCCATTTCTTCCCCTTAAAAACATTTATTCCAACGAAAAATGTCAAACTTACTCCTAATACCACAAGAAGGATTATTGTCCCTTCTACCATTGCAAATGCTATTGATATAATATCTGAAATAATAGAGTACATAATAAGGAATCCAAGTATTTTCCTTCCCTTAAGTTCATCTCCATCTAAACTCTTATCCTTAAATGATTTTTTCCATATAATAATACTCAAATAGCATCCCAATACCATAAAAACCACGCTTAATATCTTTGAAACCAAGGTATTTTCATCAAGTAAAATACTTTTCTCATTAATATCCAGCATTTTATATGTTTTAGGCTGTCTATTAGAACTGATATAGTTACTTTCAAATGTATTTTTAAAATACACTACTCCATCATAGGCATTTTTAATGTTGCATGGACTTCCATGCAAGAAATTCATACTTGAGATTTCTTTCCACCCAACATTATACATATTAACATCCTCAGTAAATATCTCCTTAATTTTGGGGTCATTTATAGCTTTATCAACCTTAAAATAAATCATCTCCTCATCTGGGAAAATGCTATGAATCTTTCCACTAAAAACATTCTCATTACTTTGTGTTACTCCAAGCCCAACAGGTTTTCTACTATTATCAGCAGTATTAAACCTTCCAGAGTAAAAATCAAAGCCAATTGCATAATAGTGATTTCCAAGTTCCTTTGAAAGAAGATTTCCCATGTAATAAACTGTATTTTCTTCCTTTGTAATATGGCTATTATGTGCCCAAAGCATTACTTTATCATTATTGTAATATTTCTTTTCATAGTTTTGAATCCACAAAATATTATTTTTCATTTCCTCATCTCTATAAGAAATATTAGTCATATTTGATAGCTTTTTATTGTAGGCAAGCTTTTCTATAAAATCATATTCTTTAGGTGAAGATGCCTTAATATATTTATCTTTATTTGTTTTTAAATCATCCAAAACCTTTGAAAACAAATTAAAATCACTTTCTTTAATTGCAGTTACTTCTTCAAAATATCCACTGTTAATACTTTTATAATAATCCTCAAAAGGTAAATAACCACTGTAAGTGTCCTGAATATCAAAGCCATAAAACCTAACCTTTTCCGAATCCGTTGCAGTTTTATTGTATTCTCTCATCCATTTAACTAATTCAAGTAGCTCCTTTGTTGCAAATACTGATGTATTAACCTCAATTAAACCCTCAATATTTCCCTCTCCAGTTTGTACATACTCGTTTATCCCATTACAGAAGCTCATTGGTACCTCAATTGCAAATGCTCTAAAGCCCATTTCCTCAACTAAAAACCTAAATAACCTGTCCTTAAACTGAAAAAAACTTCCTGTTCCATGGGTAGCCTCACCAACTCCAACAACAGTTTTACCTTTTAACTCATCCTTTAAAAACATTAAATCTTCATAAGAATCACTAGGATTTGTTCCCTTAAGACTTTCATAGCTTCCATCACTTGCCCTAGCTATACTAGTAGGAAATACTAAAAGCAGCAATAAGGTACAAACAATTAGCACACCCTTTTTAAACCCCTTCATTGCAATCTCCCCTTTTAAATAATATTAATTTACCATGTAATCTAAGCTTAAATTCATTTCTACCTAACGTCATTAATACTATTTTACTTTACGTGTAAAACAAAGTATAACCTTACATAATTTAGCTAAACATATTTATTATTTGCTTCTTGATTCGTAAATTTCTTTTTCTGCATCTATAAACACCTTATCTATAACTCCATAAGCCTAACTATATTCCCTATCAGAGGCATATCCATATACAAAGAAGCACTAACCATAAAAGATTAGTGCTTCTTCTATATATCACTTTATTTTAAGCTCTCTCCATTTGACTCTATAACTTCCTTATACCAATCAAATGATTTTTTCTTCTTACGTGAATAGTCTCCAGTACCATCATCTTGCTTATCCACATAAATAAATCCATATCTCTTCTTCATTTCACCAGTAGTTGCACTTACTAAATCAATTGGCCCCCACATTAAGTACCCAAAACACTCTACTCCATCTTCTTCAGCAGCTTTCTTTAACTGAATTAAATGTTGATTTAAGTAATCAATTCTATAATCATCATTTATGCTTCCATCTGCTTCTACCTTATCCATAGCTCCAAGACCATTTTCTGAAACTATAATAGGTAACTCATATCTACGGTAAACATAATTTAATAAATATCTAAGTCCAATTGGGTCAATTGACCATCCCCATTTACTTTTTTCTAGATAAGGATTTTGCACCCCTCCAAAAAGAGTTTCTTCTCCATTATCATCCCCTTCGTAATGGGCAACACTAGTTGAATAGTAGTTTACTCCTATGAAATCTAACTTACCATTATAGAAAGATTCTTTATCCTCATTAGAGATTTCAAGTTGTATATCTGAATCCTTATATTCTTTTAACTTATATTTAGGGAAGCAACCATTACACATTGCATCTATTTGATAGAAATCACGATCCATTTCTTTAAAGGCATTCATAACGTTAACTGGATTACAATTTATAGGATAAACAGGTGTTAATCCAAAAACACATCCCACCTTATTATTAGGATCAATTTCATGAGCTAACTCTACAGCTTTTACACCTGCAAGTGTCATATTATATCCAATAGTAGCTAATGTTTGTTTCTTTTCTACCATCTCACTAAACTTAAGCCCTGCGATTATATATGTAAAAATATCTGATGCTTCAGTTTGTGGGTCAATATGGTTCATTTCATTAAAAGTAACCCAATACTTAACTTTACCTTTCAATGCTTCAAACATAGTTTTGCAATACTTTAAGTAAAAATCAATTACCTTTCTATTTGTCCATGATCCATATTTTCTTACCAGGTTTACTGGCATTTCAAAGTGATATAATGTAACAATTGGCTCTATACCATTTTTAATTAATTCCTCTACAACACTTTGATAATATTCAATCCCTTTTTTATTTGGTTCTTCATCATCACCATTTGGATAGATTCTTGACCAATCAATAGAAATTCTAAGAGCTTTAAATCCCATTTCTCCAAATAGAGCAATGTCATCCTTAAATCTGTGATAAAAATCAATGCCCTCATGAGAAGGATATCTCTTGCCATCTTCTATATCTTTACAAATTTCACGAGGTACTTCATAAGAACCGCTAGTAACTAAATCCATTATACCGATTCCCTTACCATCAACATTCCACGCACCTTCACATTGATGGGCAGCTATGCTTCCTCCCCATAAAAAATCTTTTCTTAATTTCATAATAAAAACCTCACACTAAATTTATAGAACTATCTTAATACATTCTTCCTTGTCACTTATAACATCTTTAGATACTGGAATTACATCAAGATAATCTTGAGTATTTGTTACTACCATTATAATAGTTGGGTCAAAGCCTTCTTCTTTTACTTTATCAAAATCAACTTGTACTAATGGTTGTCCTATTTTCACCTTATCCCCTTGGTTTACCATTGTAGTGAAATGCTTTCCTTCTAATTCTACAGTATCAATACCAATGTGAATTAAAAGTTCTACTCCAGACTCTGTCTTAAGTCCAAATGCATGTTTTGTTGGGAATACACAAATAACTTCCCCATCAACTGGTGCAACTACTAAATTATTATCAGCTATTATTCCTACACCACTTCCAAGAGCTCCACTTGAAAATGCTTTATCATTAATTTCAGATAACTTAACTAATTTTCCAGTAGCACATCCATTAACTACAACCTTATTCATAATAGAATCATCGCTTTTAGAAGATACAGCTTTTTCACTATCTTTAGGAATACCTAAAAAGTATGCTGCAACTGCTGCTGCTACAAAACCTATTATAACTGCTATAATCATTGAATAGAAATTCTTATAGTCATTGTTTCCAATATAAGAAGGTAATCCTGCTAATCCCCAAGCCATTGCATATGTTTTTACATTTGCAATACCTGCATATAATCCCCCAAGTCCGCCACCAATAGCTACTGCAAGGAATAATTTTCTAAACTTAACGAAAGCTCCATATATAGCTGGTTCTGTAACTCCCATTAATGCACTAAAACTGAAAGTACCAAATAATTGTTTTTGCTTTTCATTCTTAGCTCTTAAGAAATATCCAAGCATTGCTCCAGCAACAGCTATATCTGAAATTGTACATGCAGCATAGAAAATTGGGTCATAACCAAGTTCTGCATGGAATTGAACTACTATAGGAATAATAAAGTTTCCAGCACCAAACATAATTAAGAATGGTTGAACAGCAGCATATAAAGCAATAACACTCCAATTACCTAAAGTATTCATTAAGAACATGCAAACCCAACTCATAGCACTACCAATCCATTCACCAATTGGACCAAAGAACATTAAAGTAATTGGTAAACAAATAATTAAAGTAAATACTGGTACTAAGAAATAATGTAAAAACTTTGGTAATACCTTCTTTAAGGATTTTTGAACATATCCCATAAACCATACAGCTAAAATAATAGGAATAAATGAGTTAGAGTAAGTAGTTGTAGGAAGTGCTATTCCAAAAAAGCTTAACCCCTCAACTCCATTAATTCCTGTTGATAAAAGCGTTGCAGCTAATGCAACTGCCAAAAATGGACTTGCATTTAAACGCTTTGCACAAGACATTGCCATAAAAATTGGTAAGAAAAAGAATACCGATGAACGAATATTATCTAATAATATGTATGTTGGACTCTCTGCTGAGATTATTCCTGTTAAAGAAAGTAATGATAAAACCCCAGCTAACATCCCTGCAGCAATAATTGGCTCTAGAATTGGAGTCATAGATTCTGAAAATAAATCTAATACTGCCTTTATTGGATTCTTTTTAACCTTGTTTTCTGAAGAATTTGCTTCTCCACTAATTCCAAGCATAGAAATTAATTCACTATGAACTTCACTTACATGAGTTCCTACAATGATTTGATAAGCAACATCATTTGAAACAACGTCAACTACTCCATCCATCTTTTTAATTTCTTCAGTCTTTGCTTTTGAACGATCCTTTAATGTAAATCTAAGTCTTGTCATACAGTGAACAACTGCTTGAACATTGTCCTTGCCGCCCACTAATTCAATAATCTTTGTATTAAAATCTTTATATTTCATTATTCTTCCTCTCTCTTGCTTCTGTTTGTAACTCTATGAATATGAAGCATCAAATAAGTTTCCTCATCAATTGATAATTCACATTTGTATTGCTCCTTTACATAAAGTTCTATCTTTTGTATACATTCATATGCTTCTGGATAAAGATTTCTAATTTGAGAATTTAATTCTTTATCATTATCACTATAAGTTTTACCGTTCTGTATTCTATGAATAAAATATTGAAGATGAGTTATAAGACGAATATAATTCAATGATGATTCATCAATCTTTATTCCATAATGATATTGAATAATTGAAATAATATCTCTTAATGCCTCCATAACTTGAATTGTTTCTTTTAAATTACTTTTTCCCTCTTGTAAATTAACAAAGTGTAATGCTATAGAAACAGCTTCATCCTCTGGAAATTCAACATTATATTTTTTATTCATCTGATTTAAGGCATAAATTCCTATTTTAAAATGCTTCGGATAAAACTTCTTCACTTCCCAAGTTAATGGGCTTCGAATAAATTGTCCTTTAGCAGCACGTTTAAGTGCAAAATTAATATGATCTAGCAATGTCAGACTTAAATAATCACTTGCTTTTTCATTCAGTAGATCTTCACCGTACTCAATAATATTATTTAACATTATAATTTCTTCTTCATCTATATTAGATAAAAGGTAACTGAAATGCTCTAACATATCATTTGAATCTAATACATATGTCTTTTCTATTTCACTTTCGGTAATTGTTTGCCCTACTTTTTTCTTGAAAGATATTCCTCTAGAATAAACTATCACCTCATTATTTCCTCTTTTCACCACTGCTACATTGTTATTTAGAATCTGACTTACTTTCATGTTAAAATACTCCTTTCTAGAAAAAAAACTCAGACTACGTAGAAAAAGGACATTTTCTACGTAATCTGAGTTCTGCCTGCTTATCAGTAACATACTCAAGTAGTAACTGCTTTGTTACCACTAGTTTCTTTTCTAAGCTCATTATAATATAACTTTTTATAGCTGTCAACGCTTACATTCGACTTTTTTCTACAATGCGTTATGATTACGTTTCTACGTATATATTATGTATTATTTCTTTTTAAATTAAATTAATACTATTTTCATAACATCATCATATTTAGGCATTCTTCTGAGGAAAACACCCCTTTGAATTTCGAATAAAAGTTTATTGTGATTATATTTTAGTTATAATAAGCATTACAACTCACAAGCTTTGTCATACTGCCACCTATTGAACTATCTTAACTAGTAATAAACTCTGATTTTTCACTACATAAAAATAAAACCACTAAAATCTAGGGCTTTAGATTTTAGTGGTTTTTATGGTGGATGGGGAACATAACTAACATCTCACCTATATTTAATAAACTAATTTCAGTAAAAACCTCACTTACTTTCACTCTGTATAAGTTCACCCTATCCTAAGTTAAAAAGCTTGGACTCCCCCATATACAATGTAATTAATATTATTTCAAATTAATATTTAACCAATTTGGTGTTTTCTTATCTTTCCAAATTATTTCTCCATCTTTGTAAAGTGTTCATTAATAAATACTAAAAAAGACCCTATCATTTTTTGATGGGGCCTTTTTTATCTATCTTATAAAGTTTGTAAATACCTTATCTTCTTTTTCATTTTCTTTAACTTGAGATTTTCCAGCTTCAACTACTTTCATTAACCAAGACATATTCTTACCAAGTACTCTCATTATTTGCATACCTTCTTCATCTTGAGTTACTTCTCCAGGGGCAGCTCCATAAGCCACATTCCAATAATTAGATGTAGGCATTATCATTTCTGAGTAATTAATAAAGTTATTTAATTGGTCAAATACAGGTATTCCTCCTGATCTTCTCACTGCTACTACACTTGCTCCTATTTTATGTCTAAACAATCCTCCATTTACAGAAGCAACATAAAAAGCACGATCTAAAAATGACTTCATAGTGCCTGCTATTGCTGAATAATAAACTGGTGATCCTAAAATTATTCCATCAGCTTCTTTCATTTTTTGAATCCATTCATTTACTTCATCCTTGTCTAAAACACATCTTTCATTTTTATTTCTTGAACATCCCCCACAAGCTATACATCCACGTATTACTTTATTTCCCACATGAACAATCTCTACTTCTATTCCTTCTTTTTCTAATTCAGCTGCTACAGTTTTTATAGCATTATAAGTATTTCCTTCCTTCTTAGGGCTTCCATTAAATGCAACTACCTTCATAATCTTCCTCCGTCGAATAATTATTTCTACATTATATATTTAAATTACGTATTTCTTTATTATTAACAAAATATTATATTTATCAGATTACTTTAGAAATCTACTTCATCAGGATGAAGACCTGAACCACCACAATCAGTTAATCTATCTATTCTCTCAACATCTTGTGCACTGATTTCAAAGTCAAATACCTCTAGATTGCTTTTAATTCTCTCTGGTGTAACAGACTTTGGTAGTGGCACAATACCTTTTTGAATAATCCAACGTAAAGTAAGTTGAGCTACAGTTTTTTCATATTTATCTGCAATTTCCTTTAATACTGGATTATTTAAAACTTGTCCATTTGATAATGGAGCCCATGCCTCAACTAAAATATTATGTTTTTTACAAAACTCTACTATTTCCTTTTGTAACATTCCAGGATGGAACTCTATTTGATTTACCATTGGTTTAATTTTAGCAGTTTCAAATAATGGCTCAAGATGATGCTCAAGGAAGTTACTAACTCCTATTGCCTTTATTTTACCTTGGTTATAAAGTTCTTCTAAAGCTCTCCAGCTCTCACTGTTTGCTTCTTTCCAGTTTTCTTTTGATGCTTTTGCAATAGGCCAGTGGATAAGGTATAAATCTAAATATTCAAGTTGTAAATCCTCTAATGTTCTATTAAATGCTGCTAAAGTATTTTCATATCCTTTGTCATCATTCCATAGTTTACTTGTTACAAATATTTCTTCACGTGCCACACCAGATTTACGTATAGCTTCACCAACACTTTTTTCATTTCCATAAGCAGCAGCACAGTCAATATGTCTATATCCAGCTTTTATTGCATTTAATACAGATTGTTCTGTTTCTTCTCCACTAGGTGTACGGAATGTTCCAAAGCCTATATTGGGCATTTTATAGTTATTATTTAATAAGTAAAATTTTTTTTCATATTATCTATTTTCCCTTCTGATTTATTATCATATAAAATTGATTTAAACTTGTTCTTCTTTTATAAGAACGTGTATTTTCTATTTTCATGCATGAATTTTATTAATTATCTTTTCGATAGGACAAGTATAGACCTTACACCTAACTCTAAGTCAACAGTTTTTTTTAATTTCATGTTTATAGTATTTTATATAATTTATACAACAAATATACTCTTATAATTAATGATTCTTATAATCACACTTGACTTAGATTTAAGTATGAGTGATATAATATATAAAAAATATTTATTTTATATCATAAAACAATATTTTATATATATACTGACAAAAACAGGAGAGGAGGGAAACATGGAAATCAGACAGTTGGAATATTTTCGTGCAGTGGTGGAAGAGGGAACGGTGAGTGGTGCTGCGAAAGTTCTTAAAATGACACAGCCACCGGTCAGTTATCAGATGAAAATGCTTGAAGAAGAACTTAATGTACAGCTTTTTTTTCGTGGAACAAAGAAAATTACATTGACAGAAGCTGGAAAGGTGTTGTATGCAAGGTCTGGCAGTATTTTAAAAATGTTAGATGTTACAAAGCGTGAGGTGGTCAAGGCAAGCCAGTCTGCAACGATACATATTGGTATTACACCATCTACGGTTCTGATGATGTCAGAATATATTGAGAGGTTTTCAAAACAATATCCAGGGATTCATTTTGATATTCATGAGGGATCGACATTCAATTTAAAAGAACAATTAGAAAAGCACATGATAGATATCACAACACTGCGTACGCCGATCACGATGAACGGTTGTAAGACAAAGAGGCTGATTCGGGAAAAACTGGCTGCCGTGGCAGCAGATGGATATGAGGGAATAGAGGGATTCAGGAAAAAGGATGGATCACAGATTAGTTTGAGAGAATTGTCAAAGGAACATCTGATATTATCACACCGGTATCGGAATTATATTATTTCAGCGTTTGAGGCTGTTGGACTGACCTGCGATATCTATTATGAATGTGAGGATGCAAGAACAGCGCTGACAATTGCAGAAAAAGGGATTGGAGTGGCAATTTTGCCAGAGTCCATGCGTGTGTCTGACTCGATGAGTGTTTATGGCATTACGGACGCTGATCTTACAACCGAGATATTGTTAGCATGGCGCGAGGAACGTTTGCCGGCAGAAGTGGAAGCATTTATTAAGGAAATGGAATTCGAGGAGGATTAACATGACGAAAGAAGAAAAAATTGCTCGTTACAGTAAATTGAATCAGGAAGTGGTACCGGGGAAAATTGTATGCGCAGGTTCCTCACTGATGGAGATGTTTCCGGTCGAAAAATTTATTGACGAAGACCATCTGGATATCACGGTCTATAACCGTGGAATCGGCGGTTTTATCACAGACGAGCTGCTTGAAAATGTAGATGTCTGCATCCTGGATCTAAAGCCGTCCCGCCTTTTTATCAATATCGGGACAAATGATCTGAGTGATCCTGCGATATCCATCGACCGGATGATCGCAAACTATGACAGGATACTTTCCATTGTAGAAAACAAACTGCCTGATATTGAAATCTATATGATGGCATATTATCCGATTAATTATGAGGCAGCAGCCGAGGAGATGAAACCATGTCTGCGTGTCCGCACGAACGGGAAAATTGCGATGGCAAATAAGGCAGTGCAGGAGCTTGCGGAAAGACATCATGCAAAATATATAGATATCAATGATCCGTTAAAAGACCGGGATGGAAATCTCAAAGCAGAGTATACGATTGAGGGAATGCATATCAAGGAAGAAGGCTACCGTGCGATCTTTGATCTGTTTATGGGGTATGCAAAAGAGCCACGATGGAACGTCTGAAATATAGTTTGTCTTGTATGCAGGTCATAAAGATACATAGTCTTTTGCTTCCTCTGTGACAGTTTCGTATGCGAAAAGAATCATTTTCAAAAGATTTTGGCTCTGCAATCCAGCAGAATGTATCAGCCATTCGAAATAGCGTTGTCGTGTGAAAATAAATGTGTTAAAATATTCTAATTCACGACAATCGTTCTGGCAGGGATTTATGCAGCCGGTTGTTGCACAATTGAGTCAATGGTTCGGGATAGAAGAGGAAAAACATGAATACAAAAAACATAAAAGCCGTAATTTTTGATATGGACGGCACACTGATCGACACGGAAAAATATTACCGCATGTTCTGGCCAAAGGCATTGGCGCATTTTGGGTATGAAATGACGGATGAACAGGCACTTACCATGCGGTCACTTGGGCAGCCATATGCACCACAGCATTTAAAAGAAATGTTTCGTGATCCGGATCTGGATTATACGGCGATACGAAATTATCGCAAGCAGATCATGGGAGAGTGTTTGAAAAAAAATGGAATTGAAATCAAAAAAGGTGCAATCGAACTTCTTGATTATTTAAAGGCACAGGGTATTCGCCGTGCAATCGCGACGGCGACGGATCAGGTGCGTACGGAACAGTATTTAAAGCAGCTTGGTCTTTACGGTTATTTTGATCAGATCATCTGTGCAACGATGGTGGAACATGGAAAGCCTTCACCGGATATCTATCAGTATGCATGCAGACAGCTTGCGCTTTTGCCGGAGGAATGTATCGCAGTTGAGGATTCCCCAAACGGTGTATGCAGTGCTTATGGTGCAGGCTGTAATGTTGTGATGGTGCCGGATCAGACCGAACCGGATGAGGCATTGCGTGGGAAGCTGGCAGCGAGGGTGGATTCGTTAGATGAGATCATAAAGCTGTTTAAGAAATTCCCTGGTCTGACAAAGGAAGACGAGGAGCATCAGCTCAGTAAAATCATAGAGATTGCGCAGGATAATTTAGATCATGCGAAAGAAGATATCCGGAAGATCAATGAAGATCTTGCCGATCTCCTCGAAGTCTACGATGCAAAGGATAAGGAAGGACTGGCACTCTGGAACAATGCAACCGCGCGGTTAAAGGAGGATGAACGGGAACTGGTGCGCTATGAAAAGGCGCGTAAGAAGCCGTATTTTGGGCGCATTGATTTCAGGGATCCAAAGGCGAAAGCGGATGAGGCTTATTATATTGGAAGAGTCGGCATCACGGACAGCAGCTCTGATCCGGTCGTGCTCGACTGGCGGGCACCGATTGCATCAGTATACTATGAGAGCAGGATGGGAACATGCCAGTATACCGTGAGCTCTGAGGGGACATTTGAGATTGATCTGAAACGCAAGCGCACTTACGAGATTGAAAATGACCGGTTAAAAGATTTCTTTGATTCGGATGTGGTCGCCAACGATGAACTGCTGACAAAATACCTTGCCAAAAATAAAAAGGCAGTTTTGGGCGAGATCATTGCGACGATCCAGAAAGAGCAGAACCTCATTATCCGCCGTTCACCGAAAACGAACATCATTGTGCAGGGTGTCGCCGGTTCCGGAAAAACGACAGTGGCGATGCACCGTATTTCCTATATTCTATATAATTATAAAGATGATTTCCGCCCGGAGGACTTTTATATTATAGGAAGCAACCGGATTCTTTTGAATTATATCACAAGTGTTCTGCCGGAACTTGATGTGTATGGAATCCGTCAGATGACGATGGAGCAGCTTTTCATCCGCCTTTTGTATGAGGATTGGGACGAGACGCGGTTTTTTTACCACAATATCGACAAGACAGATGCAAAAAACAGCATCAGGGGCGGCACAGCGTGGTTTCTGGATTTAGAAAAATTCTGCCAGAACTATGAGAATCAGTCGATCGCAAAAGAAGACATTTATATGGAAAAGACTGGAAATCTCCTGTTATCAAAGGAGCAGATCGGACGTTATTTAAAAAATAATCCGAAAGTTTCCATGCAGAGCAAGATACTCATGTTAAATGAGATTTTGTATGCAAAATATGAAAATGAGGTTTCCGGGAAGTCCGTGACTTTTCCGCCAAAAGAGAAAAAGATTTTAGACAAAAAATACGCGTCTTATTTTGGGGATGGAAAATGGAGAGAATCTGTATTTACTTTTTACAGAGAATTTTTACTTGCGCAGCAGGAGGCAGGAAAAGAAGTCGATGTGCTGGAAAACTCGTTTGATGTCTATGATCTTGCGGCACTTGCATATATTTACAAGAGGATCAAAGAGACGGATCCGGTGCGCGAGGCGAGCCATGTGGTAATCGATGAGGCGCAGGACTTTGGCATGATGTCATACAGATGCCTGCATTACTGTCTGTATGGCTGTACTTACACGATCATGGGTGATACATCCCAGAATATTCATTTTGAGTATGGTTTAAACGACTGGGAAGAGTTGAAAAAACTGATTTTGACAGGGACATTTGATGCGTTTGGACTTCTGCGGAAAAGTTACCGTAATACAGTGGAAATTTCTGAATTTGCAAATGAGATCCTGCGTCATGGGGATTTTTCTATTTATCCGGTGGAACCTATTATCCGTCATGGAAATCCGGTTCAGACGGTGGCATGTCCGGATGAAAATAAATTGCTTGCAGATACCGTCACCACGATCAAAAAATGGCAGCAGGACGGTTATGAGACGATCGCTGTGATCTGTCGTGATGAGGCGGAAGCGGCACAGGCTGCGGAAGAACTAAAGAAATATGTAAAAATAGTAGAAACAGATCTGGAAAAAGCCGAGTTCGGGGATGGCGTCATGGTGCTTCCTGTCTCCTACACGAAAGGACTTGAATTTGATGCTGTGCTGCTGTTTGATCCGACGCAGGAAAAATACCCGTCGGATAACGGGCATGTCAAACTTCTGTATGTGGCTGCGACCCGCGCACTGCATGAACTTGTGGTTTTGTACCGTGGAAAACTGACCGGGATCCTTGCCGACAAAGTCCCGGAAGGAAAACATATGAAAGAGTTTGCGGCAGAAACCTTGACAAAAGCAGCGGAATTTTAACGGGTGCAGCACACGGAAAAAGAGATCGAACAGCAGCGCAGGATCGAGGGCGCAAAGGATATGGCAGAGCGCGAGTATATCGGTCCGAAGCGCATTGTCATTAAACCGCAGGGGAAAGAAAATGAGGCTGAGGCAAGAGGAAAAACATTGACAGGGCAGAAAATGGCATCTGCCTATAAGAGAGCTGTGGCAGCGCCAGTCAGAAAAGCAGCAGACAACTCTGGAAAAAACGAAAAAAATCATACGGAGGAAATCATTATCTCTCCATATGAATTTGGTGCGATACCGGACAATGCGATCCTCCGTGTCAAAGGTCATTCCCGAAACAATTTTGTCATCAAATGGATCAAAAAGACAAAAAGCTATGTGGAACTTTCCAGTATGTACGGACTTTTACGCATCACACCGATCACACCGGAGGTGATCCGGGTCAGTTTCGTGAAGGGTGTCACGGAAAAAATTGGCGATACAGCATGGAAAGGAAAGGCGGATACAGCATTTTCATGGAGTGCAAAGGAATCCAAAACGCTGGTGGAAATTGCAACGGAAAAAGTTACCGTGCGCATTGCAAAAAATAATGGAGCGGTCTGTTTTTACAATGAGAAAAAGCAACTGTTGCTTGCGGAAAAAGCGGAGGAGCCAAGGTTTCAGGAAGGCGGATGTAACTGGACATTTTTTGAATGGGAAAAGTCCGAACATTTGAAAGCAAAGGGACTGCTTGCTGCTGATTTTATGGATGTGACAGCAAAAGCAAAATATATTTCCCATGGAGGAAAAAAGTTAAGAATGCCGCTTGTAATATCGGAAAAGGGATACGGGCTTGCCGTAGCATCAAAAGGAACCGTGCTGTTTTGTGGGATACGGACTTTTGAACCTTATATCATGGCGGAGGGGAGTCAGAGCGATTATTATTTTATCAGTGAAAAGAACCGTGAAAAATTAGTTGAGATCTACCAGAAAACGTTGACTTTACAACCGAAGTTTTAAATATGATATGGATACTGATTGAAT
>OHDD01000853.1_pt1 | contig 14936 bp, 13 predicted proteins | sample 1566941 | NCBI WGS metagenome assembly OHDD01 (sample SAMEA3879580, study PRJEB24766) | human gut metagenome | biome: human-associated habitat; feature: feces | place: USA | collected 1985/1987 | reverse complement strand
GATACCTCTTTGTGGCGGTTTAGGAATTTACATAGGTTTCTTTATTGTTAGCTTTATTATGTTTAGATGGTTAGGGATAAAGAATAGTGAATATGTATGGGTATTTATAGCTACTACTTTAATCTTAGGAATTGGATTAGTAGATGATTATTATAAATCTAAGGGAAAGGAATTTGCTATATATCCAAGATTAATAGTACAGATATTTGCAGCTATTTTAGTTTATAAGTCAGGCGTAGTTTTTTTGGGGTTTACTAATCCTTTAACTGGAATATATATATCTTTACCTGAGTGGGTTCAATTTGTATTAACTATAACTTGGATATTTGGTGTTACTACAGTTATAAATTGGTCTGATGGAATGGATGGCCTAGCAGGAGGAATATCTTTAATATCATCAATGACCTTCTTTGTTGCAGCAATTGTATTAAAACAGGGAGAGTCTGCAGTATTATCAATTATACTTGGAGGGGCAATTTTAGGATTTTTGAAGTATAATAAGTATCCAGCAAAGGTTTTTATGGGAGATTCAGGAGCTAATGTAATTGGATTTCTATTAAGTATAATAGCTATTGATGGTGCATTTAAACAAGCTACAATAATGAGTTTATTTATACCAATATTAGCTTTGGCAGTGCCTATTTTTGATAACCTTTTTGTTATATTTAAAAGATTCACTGAGGGGAAGCCAGTTTATCAAGCAGATAGAAGTCAAATGCACTATAGGCTTGAAGAAAAGGGACTAACAGTTCAGCAAAGTGTAAATTATATAATGATTATTAGTTTAGGATTTAGTATTATTTCAATAATATTATTATTGTTAAAATACTAATTTTAGATAATAGAGATGTGGATGAGAAATTGCTTTGCAGTTTCTCTTTATTTTTAGGTAAAAAGCAAGGTAAGAAGGTACAAGAGTTAGTTAAGATAATTAAGATAAGAAGATTAATTGAGATGAACTTATACAATCCCTTAGGATTGTATTCCTAAACTATTCACCATTCGCTCTTATCTATTCACTAACTATTCACTGATTAAAGGAGGGGTTTTATGTACATAGATGGTCATACACATTTAGATTATTTTAAGGAGAACATAGATAAAGCTATTGAGGATATAAATAAAAATAAGATTATTACATTAGCTAATAGTATGGATATAGATAGTTACCTTTTAAATGAGGAGTATGGAAAGAGAAGTGAATATATAATTCCTTGTTTTGGTATTCATCCATGGAGTGCTGGAAGTTTTTCTGGAGAGTTAGAGGAGCTGATTCCATATATAGAAGAGAGTAAGGTTATTGGTGAAATTGGATTAGACTATGTTTGGGTTGAGGATAAGAGTACTTTTCCTAAGCAAAGAGAAATATTTAAGTTTATATTGAAGGAAAGCATTAAGAGGAAAAAGATAGTCTGTCTTCATACTAAAGGAGCAGAGGAAGAGATTTATAATATTTTGAAGAAACATAGCTATAATAAAGTTATTATTCATTGGTACAGTGGAAATTTAGACGTATTAGATAAGTTTATAAAGCTTGGCTGCTATTTTACTATAAGTGTCGATATAGGATATTCTAAGGTTACAGAAGAGGTGTTAAAGCGTATTCCTTTAGATAAACTCCTTTCTGAAACAGATGGGCCAACAGCATTAGAGTGGGTTAATGGAGTTTATGGATATCCAAGTGAGGTTAAGAGAGTTGTAAATGATATTTCTAAGCTTTTGAAAAGGGATGATATTAAGTCGATAATAATGGAAAATTGGAGAAAACTAATGGACAATGATTATTAATTATTGACTAATGAAGCAATAAGGGTTAATATGAAATAGTAAAATTAAACAAGAAAAGATTTATCTGGGGAGGCTTAAGAGATAGCCTGAGAGGAATAAGTTATTCGACCCATGACCTGATTTGGATAATGCCAACGTAGGAAGATAAAATATGTATAATAAATAGTTATCTAACGCATAGTATTTTCAGATTAGGAAGTACTATGCTTTTTTTACTTTTCAGAAAAGTATAGTATTGATCAATATACTAAAGAGAAGGAGGGGGAGTTTTGAATAAAATAAAAAGAATTAGTAACAAGTTAGTGCCATTAGTTTTCCTATTAGTTTTTTTAGCTATATGGGAAGGTGTAATAGAGTTAGGTGGAGTTGAAAAGTACATAATGCCAGCACCTACAGACATTGTTAAAGCAATAGTTAAAGATTTTAATACTCTGCTTCCACATATTATAGCTACACTGTATGAAAGTTTAGTAGGTTTTATTATCGCTATAGTATTAGCACTTGTTTTAGCAATAATAATGGATTTAGTACCATTTATAAAGAAGGGATTATATCCACTGCTTGTAGTATCTCAAACTGTGCCAGTTATAGCTTTAGCACCTTTATTTATAATATGGTTTGGTTTTGGAGCATTACCTAAAATTATAGTAGTTGTAATAGTATGCGTCTTCCCAATTGTAATTAGTATTTCAGATGGGTTAGAAAATGTAGATAAGGATTTTATTAATCATTTTAAGCTTATGGGTGCATCTAAGTTTAAAATATTTACTCATTTAAAGCTACCTTATGGGATAATTAATTTCTTTTCTGGTGTTAGAATTGCGGCAACCTACAGTATAATGGGTGCAGTGATTGGAGAATGGTTAGGAGGAGATAAGGGACTAGGTGTATATATGACTAGAGCAAGGAGTGCTTATGCACTAGATAAGATGTTTGGGGCTATTGTAATAATAGTTATATTAAGTATGGCTATTTTCTTTATGATAGGCTTAGTAGAAAGATTAGTTACACCATGGAACAAAAAGATAAAGGATGGAGGAGAATAATATGAAAAAAAGAAGAATGGTATCAATAATATCAATGGCATTAGCTTCAATAATGATGTTGTCAGGATGTGGAGCATCAAAGAAAAGTGAGGGAGAAGAGGGGTTAGAAAAGGTTAAGGTTATTTTAGACTGGACTCCTAATACTAATCATACAGGTATATATGTAGCAAAAGAAAAGGGATATTTTAAAGAGTTAGGGCTAGATGTAGAAATAATACAACCCTCAGAAGGATCATCGCTTCAACTTGTTGCAGCTGGGAAAGGTGATTTTGCAATAACATATCAAGAGGATTTAACTTATGCAAGAACATCTGATTCACCAATGCCTGTTAAGGCAATTGCAACAATAATACAACATAATACATCAGGTTTTGCATCTCCTAAGGAGAAGAATATAGAAACAGTAAAAGACTTTGAAGGAAAGGTTTATGGAGGCTTTGGAGGCCCTAGTGAAAAGGCTATTCTTCAAGCTGTTATGGAAAAGGCAGGAGCAGATTTTTCGAAACTAACTACAGTTGATGTAGGAACTGAAGATTTCTTTATTGCAACTAAGAATAACTTAGATTTTGAATGGACTTTTGAAGGGTGGACTAATATATCTGCAAAGCTTAGAAACTTTGATATTAATTATATCCCATTAAGAGAATTGGATGAAAGATTAGATTACTATACTCCAATTATTGCTTCATCAGAAAGTACTTTAAATGAAAAGAGTGACATGGTTAAGAAGTTTATGGAGGCAACTTCAAAAGGTTATGAATTTGCAATTAATAACCCTGAAGAATCAGCTGAAATTTTAGTTAAGGAAGTACCTGAAATAGATAAGGATTTAGCTGTAGAAAGTCAAAAGTTCTTAGCTAAAGAATATAAATCAGATGCAAATAGATGGGGAGAAATGAAGGATAGTATATGGGATAATTATACTCAATTTATGTTGGAGTACAAATTAATAAACAAAGATATGAAAGCAAGCGAGGCTTATACAAATGAGTTCTTACCAAAATAAAATGCTACTTAGAGGAATATCAAAATCTTTTGATAACATGGTAATTTTAAAGGATATTAATATAGAAGTTAATGAAGGCGAATTGGTATCTATAGTTGGTCCTTCAGGAAGTGGAAAGAGTACTATTTTTAATATTATAACTAATTTAATTAAGTTTGACTCAGGAGAAAAGAGAGTTAATGGGGATGTAAGTTATATGTACCAAAAGGACATGATGGTACCATGGAAAAAGGTTGTTGATAATATAGCAACTCCTCTTGTATTTAGGGGGATGGATAAGAAGAATGCAAGAAAAGAAGTTGAAAAGTATATAGATACCTTTGGATTAACTGGTTTCCAAAATAAATATCCCAATAAGCTTTCAGGGGGAATGAAACAAAGAGCAAATTTCCTTCAAACTTATCTAACTTCAAATGATATTATGCTTTTAGATGAACCTTTTGGTGCATTAGATTCTATAACAAGAAGTAATATGCAACAATGGCTTTTAGATATAAAAAAGAATATGAATTCTACAATACTTTTAATAACTCATGATGTAGATGAGGCGGTCTTACTTTCAGATAGGGTGTATGTTATTTCTGAAAAACCAGCAGTTATAAAAGGAGAGATTAAGGTTAACCTTCCAAAAGAAAGAGGAGAAGAAACTAAGTTAACTGAAGAGTTCTTATTAATAAAACGAGAAGTAACAGATATAATGAAAAAAATAGAAAGTTTATCTATGTAAACTTATTTACAAAATGTATTAATTAGGATATAATTGATAAAAATGAATATTTCTCTTATCAAGAGAGGTGGAGGGACTGGCCCGATGAAACCCAGCAACCGATATGAATCATAAGCATATGTGGTGCTAATTCCTGCAGCGTAAAGCTGAAAGATAAGGTTATTTTGTAGTGTGTTTATTTATGCCTAGAGGATTACCTTTAGGCATTTTTTTATTATTTAAATAATTGGGGGCATAAAAATGAATATAAAAGAGTTATTTGAGAACAAAAAGGTGGTATTCTCCTTTGAGATATTTCCACCCAAAACAACATCATCAATAGAAACAATTTATAAGACTTTAGATTCATTAAAGGGACTTAGTCCAGATTATATGAGTATTACTTTTGGGGCAGGTGGAAGTGTACAAGATAATAGAACAATTGAACTTTCATCATTAGTGAAAAATAAATATGGAATAGAGGCAGTAGCTCATCTTACTTGTATAAGTTCTACTAAAAATGAAATAGAGTATTATTTAGAAAAGCTTAAAGAAAATAATATAGAAAACATTCTTGGACTTAGAGGGGATGTACCAGCAGATGGAAAGATTATTGGGGAATTTAATCATGCTAATGAACTTATAGACTTTATAAACCAAAAGGGGAAGTTTAATATAGCAGCTGCATGTTATCCAGAAGGACATATAGAGCATAAAGGGTTATATAGAGAAATAGAAAGCATGAAGAGAAAAGAAGAAGCTGGAGCATCTTATTTTATTTCTCAGTTATTTTTTGATAATAATCTATTCTATAATTTTAAGGATGAAGTTCGTGCAGCCAATATAAAACTTCCTATTGAAGCTGGAATAATGCCTGTTACAAATAAGAAGCAAATAGAAAGAATGGTAGCCTTAAGTGGTGCATCATTTCCAGATAAATTCAAAAGAATAATAGAGAGGTATGAGCATAATCCAGAAGCATTAAGGGATGCTGGTATAGCTTATGCAGTAGAACAAATAGTAGATTTGGTATCAACAGGTGTAGAAGGAATACATTTATATGTAATGAATAATCCTTACGTTGCAGAAAAAATTTCAGGTAGCGTAGGAAGAATAATAGAATCAATTAATAAAGTGGAATTAGTTTAGGAGGAATTTAAGAATGAATAAAGTAGAAAGTTTTGAATTAGACCATAGAAAAGTACAAGCTCCTTATGTTAGAAAATGTTGTTTGTTAGATGGAAAAATGGGAGATAAGGTTACTAAGTTTGATCTTAGATTTTTACAACCTAATAAAGAAGCTTTTGGTACAGCTGCAATGCATGGATTAGAACATTTATTAGCACATACATTAAGAGAAAAGCTTGAAGGTATTATAGATTTATCTCCAATGGGATGTAGAACAGGTTTTTATTTAAGTATATGGGGAGATAGGGAACCAACAGAAATTAAGGAAGCATTAGAAGCTACACTTAAGGATATATTAAATGCTAAAGAAATGCCAGCTGCAAATGAAATACAATGTGGTAATTATAGAGACCTATCCCTATTTGGAGCAAAGGAATATGCAAAAGAAGCTTTAGAAAGAGGATTTTCTTTAAATATTTATGGAGAATAAAATAGGAAAACTAGAAATACCTAAGGATGAAGTCCTTAGATATTTAGGTTATAGGTCTCAGCTAATAGATGAAAAATTAGATGAATTAATAAATTTAACCATAGAAGAAAGTAAGACCTTAATAGCTCCAAGATTCATTACATCTAGGTGTAAAGTGAGTTTAGTAGAGAATGGAGTAAAGTTATTAGGGACAAGTGTTATTTTAACTGGAAATGATATAAAAGAGCATTTAAAAGATTCTAAAGAATGTGTATTAATGGGGGTTACAATAGGTGGAAATATTGAAAAGAGGATTAACCTATATGGCAAAACTAATTTAACTAAGTCTTTAATATTAGACTCTTGTGCCACTACAGCAGTAGAAGAGATATGCGATAAGGTAGAGGATTATATAAAGAGTGAAGTAATAGGCAATGGAGAGTTCATAACCTTTAGATATAGCCCGGGATATGGAGATTTATCATTAGATGTTCAAAAAGATATAATAAATATACTAAAGTCAGAGAAAACTATAGGATTAACAGTTTCGACTCATAACTTATTAATGCCAAGGAAGTCTGTAACAGCTATTATTGGATTAATTCCAAAGAATAAAGAAGTCAAGAAAAAAGGCTGTGAGGTTTGCAAGAATTATGAAAATTGTAGCTTTAGAAAAGAGGGGATTGTTTGTGAAAGTTAAGAAATATTTAGAAGATAATATACTAGTTTTTGATGGGGCTATGGGTACTATGCTTCAAAAAAAGGGATTAAAGCTTGGGGAAAATCCAGAACTATTTAATATAAAAGAGAAAGATAAAGTAAGAGAGATACATGAAGAATATCTAAATTCAGGTGCTATGGTTATTACAACTAATACCTTTGGGGCAAATGAAATAAAGCTTGAAGAAACAGGATATTCTGTAGAAGAGATAGTAGATGCTGCTGTATCTATAGCAAAAGAAGCTAGAGGAAATAGTGAAGCTTATATAGCATTAGATGTTGGACCAATAGGGCAACTACTTGAACCAATGGGAACATTGAGCTTTGATGAAGCTTATGAAATATTTAAAAGACAAGTAGTGCAAGGGGAAAAGTCAGGAGCAGATATTATTCTAATAGAAACTATGACTGATTTATATGAAGCAAAAGCAGCATTACTTGCTTCAAAAGAAAATACTAGTCTTCCTGTATTTTGTACAATGTCTTTTGAGGAGAATGGAAGGACATTTACGGGTTGTACACCAGAAAGTATGGTTATGGTTCTAGAGGGGCTAGGAGCAGATGCCATAGGAATAAATTGTTCTTTAGGGCCTAAGGAACTATTACCAATAGTAAAAAGGATAAAGAAGTGGACTAATCTTCCTATAATGACTCAACCTAATGCAGGACTTCCAACAATATCATTTGGTGAAGCTATTTATGATATTTCAGCTAAGGATTTTTCTACTTGGGTAAAGGAATTTATTAAAGAAGGAGTAAGTATAATTGGTGGATGCTGTGGTACTACTCCAGGGTTTATTAAAGAATTAAGGGAGTTAGCAGATAATAATAAAAGAGTTAAAAGGGAAAAGGTTGCTTATTCAGCAGTATGTACACCTTCTAAGGTGATAGAAATAAAAGGGGTAAAGGTAATTGGGGAAAGGATTAACCCAACAGGTAAGAAGTTATTTAAAGAAGCTTTAAAGAATAATGATATGGATTATATTTTAAAGCAAGCCATAGATCAAGTTGAGGCAGGGGCAGAGATTCTAGATGTAAATGTAGGACTACCAGAAATAGATGAGAAAGATATGATGAAGAGGGTAGTAAAGGAAATACAAGGAATAATAGATACTCCACTTCAAATAGATTCATCGGACATAAATGCAATAGAAGTTGGACTTAGAGCTTATAATGGAAAGGCAATAGTAAACTCAGTAAATGGTGAAGATGAGGTTCTAGAAAAGATACTTCCATTAGTTAAAAAGTATGGGGCTAACGTTGTAGGTCTTACTTTGGATAAAAAAGGAATTCCTCCTACAGCTGAAGAGAGATTTAAAATAGCAGAAAAGATAGTAATGAAAGCTAAGGAATATGGAATAGTTAAAAGTAATGTGTTCATAGATTGCTTGGTTCTTACAGCATCAGCACAGCAGGCAGAAGTTAAAGAAACTCTTAAGGCATTAAGAATGGTTAAGGAAAGATTAGGAGTAAAAACATTACTTGGTGTTTCTAATATATCATTTGGATTACCTTGCAGAGAATTAATTAATGAAACATTTCTTTCCTTAGCTTTAGGTTATGGGTTAGATTTGCCTATAATGAATCCTAACAGTAGAGGGATGATGGACGTAATTAACTCTTATAATGTTCTTTATAACTATGATAAGGGAGCTGAGAAATATATTTCCCTTTATGGTAGTGGAAAAGTAGAAAGGGGAGTGGTTACAACTGAGATTATTAAAAAGGAAGATTATACAGTTAATAAGGATTTAAGGTATATTGTAATAAAAGGTCTTAAAGAAGAGGCGTCCATTGCAACAAGAGAGCTTCTAGAAACCATGGAGGAACTTGAAGTTGTAAATAATATGCTTATTCCTGCTTTAGATGAGGTAGGACAAAAGTATGAAAAGGGTGAGATTTTCTTACCACAGCTTATACAATCAGCAGAAACAGTAAAGAATGCTTTTGAGGTTATAAAGGAAAAATTAAGTGGTAAAAAGGAAAAGAATATTTCAAAGGGAAGAATTATTTTAGCTACTGTAAAGGGAGATATTCATGATATAGGTAAAAATATAGTTAAGGTTATTCTTCAGAATTACGGATATGATATTTTAGATTTAGGTAAGGATGTACCTATAGAAAGTGTAGTTAAAACTGCTATGGATGAAGATATACAATTAGTTGGTTTAAGTGCTTTAATGACAACTACAATTAAAAGCATGGAAGAGACTATAAAAGCTTTAAAGGGTGCAGGCTATAAAGGTAAGGTATTTGTAGGAGGAGCAGTATTAACTAAGGAATATGCTGATATGATAGGTGCAGACTACTATTCAAAAGATGCTAAAGAAGCAGTTGAAATTGCTAAAGAATTTTTTAAAAGTTGATAAGGAAAAAATATAACAAAAACAATAGGGAGAGGAAGAAACTGCTTTTGGTAGTTTCTTTTCTTAATCATAAACAACTTCCCAGTTAGGAGAATTATATGCATCAAAACACATCTTTATTTGTTCTTGAGATGTTCGACTTACAGATAATTCAGGAATTTCATTTAAAGCAAAGTATCTGCAATCAGATATTTCTATGTTTGGAGAAAACTCTCCATTAATAATGGAGCATAAAATAAATATCTTACATACACCATAAGCAAATGGAGGAAGATTATGGTTATTTCTATCATGAATACCTATAAGCTTTTCAGCTTTAATGTTTAATCCTGCTTCTTCAAATACTTCTTTAATAATATTTTCTTTAATAGATTTATTAACATCTAACCATCCACCAGGTAAAGTCCATTTCTCATCAGATATTTCTTTCACTAATAATATTTTATTATTTTTAAAAATAGCAGCTCTAGTATCAACTTTTGATGTTTGATATCCAGTTTCATTACAGAATAAATCTTTTACTTTATCTAAACTCAATTCTGATTTTTTACTCATTATTTCTGCTGATATTTCTCTTATTCTTTGAAATCGTTCAATATCAAATTTATCTTTAGAATATTCTAGGCCTGCTTGAGCAATCGATTGGAGTTCTATTGCAATATCCACTAAATGATCTTTCATAATATATCTCCTTTTTATGAGGTACTTATTTCTATTATAGACTACGATTTATATAAATATAAAGTAAGAAAAAAGTAAAAATTACTAAAAGTTTCTTTGTAAATGTTTAATGTAGTTTACAAGAGTAAATATATAGTGTAAACTGGTGTATATACACTAGAAGGGGGATATAAAAATGAGAAATAAAACAAAACAAATGATTTATGCAGCATTACTTATAGCTCTAGCAATTATAATACCGGTAATATTTAGTGGTATAAAAATAATAATAGGACCTTTTACAGCAACACCAGCATCACATTTACCAATGTTTGTTGCTATGATGATTTCACCGATGGTTGCTATTGTAGTTGGAATAGGGTCAACAATTGGATTTTTATTAACAGGTACAATAATGCCAGTTGTATTTAGAGCAGCAACACATATTTTAGTTGGATATGTTGGGGCATTAATAATTAAGAAAAAGAAGAATTATAAATTGGCAACTATTGTAACTGCACCTATTCATGGAATAGCAGAAGCACTTGTTGTTATTCCTTTTGTAGGATTTGATCTATACTATTTAATTGTAATTACTTGTATTGGTACTATAGCACATCATTTATTTGATAGCGTATTATCATATGCCGTAATAAAGGGTGTAAGCAGAGCAAGAAGATGTAATATATATGATACATTTGGGGAATTTAATAACACTGCAGAAATATAGACTAGTAAGGCACTAGGTAAAAAGTGGTAATAAAAATAATAATTTTTATTACCACTTTTCCCTATATTAAATACTGGCAACTCAACTATCGAACTATCAGTACCCCCTTCATTATTAGAGATCTCATTATTACATCCTATTATAGTCATCATTAATATTATAACTAATATAATTGATATATTTTTTATCTTCATAGTTTAATCTCCTCTACCTATTAATTTTCCTCTGGTCCCTCACCTATATTTCTAGCTTCTAAATAAAAATCAACATTTAAATCAGTATTTTCACTTAACTTTTCTAATTGTAATTCTGCTTCTTCTTTGGTTTCGAAAGGTCCAAATTGAAGTATGAACATTCCATTACTTAATTTTTGAACTTCCACTCCACTATAATAGTATAAACTTTCCTCAATTTGAGCTAACTGCTCTCCATAATTAAATTCATTTGTTCTTATAAAATAACCCTTTTTATTTTCTATTTCTTTTAATCCTGAATAACTTATTTGTATCATACCTGGATCTTCATATTCAGATATTTTAAAATCAACATCTTCATTTAATTCTATTGCAAGTTTACGTCTTGAGTCATCTAAAGTCATAATATTATATACATCCTTTACCCAAGGTAAATTTATAACTTTTTCCTGTATATTTGTATCATAAATTCCTCTTACTCCATCAAAAGTAAGTACTATTGTATAAGGATATTTTCTATACTCAATTTCATAATGTGGTGTATTTTCTACTAAAGTATCATTTTTAGTAAAATAAATATCTATAGTTTCATTATTTAAAGAATCTACAACCATAGTATTTCCATCTGTTATCATTCCACCACTTTTAAAAGAATTATCCATAGAGAACACTTTAACTATACTACCTAATATAGGTACCTTTATTAATTCTTTAGCAACTACAGATGTATTTGATGCTGAAACTAAAATTGTAGTTCCTATTAAAAATACTGATGCAACTTTAATAAATCCATTATTATTTTATATATCTTTTCACCACGTGATTTTATAAGTTTGCTAAAACTTTCTTTACAACCATCTTTTGCTTTTTGTACTAGTACTAACTGATCCAAGTTATTACCTCCTAATCAATTTACCTTAATTAGATAATTGATTTAAATGAATAGTTTCATTCTTTTTATTTAAATTTAGGATATGCAAAAAAATTTATTTAATATGCTTACAAAAACTTTAATTAAACTTCATTTTTAATTTATAAAAAAAGGCTATCTCTAATGATATATTAATCATTAGAGATAGCCTCTATATTATTTACTATTCCATTAAATATTTATCTACAGATAGTGCAACATTTCTACCTTCTGCAATTGCCCATACAACTAGAGATGGCCCTCTTCTTGCATCTCCTGCCACAAACACCTTATCTTTAGATGTTTTATAATCTGTATCACTTGCGTTGATATTTCCTCTATTATTTAACTCAACTCCTAAATCTTCAGCTATATAATCTTCAACTCCAGTGAATCCCATAGCAATTAAAACTAAATCAGCATTCCAAACTTTTTCTGAACCTTGAATTTCTTTAAGATTCATTCTTCCATCTTCGTTTTTAATCCATTCTACATCAATAGTTTTAAGTGATTTAACATTTCCATTTTCATCTCCATAAAACTCTTTAACACTTGTTAAATATCTTCTTGGATCATGACCAAACTTAGCAATATATTCTTCTTGCCCGTAATCAATCTTTAATACCTTTGCGTATTCCGGCCAAGGATTATTTTCACTTCTAGTTTTTAAAGGTTCACCCATTATTTCAAATTGATTTACTGACTTACAACCTTGTCTAAGTGCAGTTCCAACACAATCTGTTCCTGTATCTCCCCCACCAATAACTATTACATCTTTATCAGTTGCTAAAATATCAGTTCCTTTATTAAATTGAGAACCCACTATTCTTTTAGTATTATTAGTTAAATATTTTACTGCAAAATGAATTCCATTAAGCTCTCTTCCAGTAGCCTTTAAGTCTCTCGGCTTAGATGCACCAATAGTTACTACTATTGCATCATACTCTTTATCTAACTCATTATACTTTACATCTACACCTATATTGATACAAGTTTTAAATGTTATTCCCTCTTCTTTAAGAATATTAACTCTTCTCTCTATAACAGTTTTTTCAAGCTTCATATTTGGTATACCATACATCATAAGTCCACCAACATAATCTTCTCTTTCATATACAGTAACACTATGACCTAACTTATTTAAGAAATCAGCTGCAGCAAGCCCTGATGGTCCTGACCCTATTACAGCAACCTTTTTATTAGTTCTTATTTCTGGTGGATTTGCTTTAATTATACCTTCGCTAAACCCTTTTTCTATTAAATATTTTTCATTAGCTTTAACTGTAACAGCATCACCATGTAAACCACAAGTACAAGCATTTTCACATAATGCTGGGCATACCCTTGATGTAAACTCTGGGAAATTACTAGTTTTTAAAAGTCTTTCTAATCCTAATTCCCATTTTCCCAAATATACAAAATTATTCCACTCTGGAATAAGGTTGTGTAGTGGACATCCTGTTGCCATATTATTTAACATTATTCCTGATTGACAAAATGGAACTCCACAATCCATACATCTAGCACCTTGTTCTTTTCTTGCTTCTTCAGTAAGTGGTGTATCAAACTCATTCCAATGATTTATTCTATTTAGTGCATCCTCTCTAGCACAATTTTTTCTATCGAATTCCATAAAACCTGTTGCTTTTCCCATGATACTACCTCCTTACACTCTCTTCCCTGTTTTTTCATAGAAAGCATTAACTAAAGCTTCATCTCTAGTAAATCCTTTTTTCTTGTTTATTTTAACAAGCTCTAAAACCTCTTTATAATCTTTTGGAATTACCTTTTTAATTTTGCTTATATATAAATCAAAATTATCTAAAATAGCCTTAGCCTTTTGTGAGCTTGTAAGCTTATAATGTTCTGTAATTATATCTTTTAAGAAATTACTATCTTCAGAATTTGGTACTTCAATAAGAACCATTTCCTTATTAACTCTAGAGACAAACTTTTCATTTTCATCTAAAACATAAGCAATTCCGCCACTCATACCAGCTGCAAAGTTTACTCCTGTTTCTCCTAATATAACGGCTTTTCCACCTGTCATATACTCGCAGCCATGAGCTCCACAACCTTCTATTACAGCTGTTGCCCCTGAATTCCTTACACAGAATCTTTCTCCAACAACTCCATTAAAGAATGCTTTACCAGATGTAGCACCATATAAAGCAACATTACCAACAATTATATTTTCTTCAGCAACTATCTTACTATTTTTAGGTGGATATACAACTATTTTTCCTCCTGATAATCCCTTACCAACATAGTCATTACCATCGCCTTCAACTTCTAAAGTTAATCCATTTGGTATAAATGCTCCAAAACTTTGACCTGCTGCTCCTGTACACTTAATCCAAATTGTATCTTCTTCTAATCCTTCTTCATTATATCTTCTAGTTATTTCTGAACCTAATATAGTCCCAAATGTTCTATCTGTATTTAAAATATCAAGCTCTATTTTAACTTTATCTTTATTATCTAATGCAGGTTTTGTAAGTTCTAAAAGAAGTGTTGAATCTTTAACTAAATTAAGTTTATGATCATACTTATTTTCTATATTAAACTTAACACCATTTTCAGAATTAACTTGTGATTTATCTAATACTAACGATAAATCAACTCTTTCTGCTTTCCAATTATTAAGCTTTTCTTTTTTCTTTAACTTATCTACCCTACCAACCATTTCACCAATAGTTCTAAATCCTAGTTTAGCCATATATTCTCTCAACTCTTCCGCAATAAACTCCATAAAGTTCACTACATATTCTGGCTTACCAGTAAATCTTTTTCTAAGCTCCTCATTTTGAGTTGCAACCCCTACTGGACATGTATCTAAGTTACATACTCTCATCATTACACAACCTAAAGCTACAAGTGGTGCAGTTGCAAATCCAAATTCCTCTGCTCCAAGTAATGCTGCAATTGCAACATCTCTTCCTGTCATAAGCTTACCATCTGTTTCAACTCTAACTCTATCTCTTAAATTATTCATAACAAGTGTTTGATGCGCTTCGGCTAAACCTAATTCCCATGGAAGACCTGCATGTTGTATAGACGTCTTAGGAGATGCCCCAGTTCCTCCATCATAACCTGATACTAATATTACATCAGCCCCAGCCTTAGCAACACCTGCTGCAATTGTTCCAACACCTGCTTCTGCAACTAGCTTTACTGAAATATCTGCATATATATTAGAATTCTTTAAGTCAT
>OHDD01000843.1_pt1 | contig 15071 bp, 18 predicted proteins | sample 1566941 | NCBI WGS metagenome assembly OHDD01 (sample SAMEA3879580, study PRJEB24766) | human gut metagenome | biome: human-associated habitat; feature: feces | place: USA | collected 1985/1987 | reverse complement strand
CGAATGATTCTCTTCTTTTTCTCAAACTCGTATGTTTCTTTTTAATTCACTTATATCCCCGTAATTATCAATAATTACCAGTCCATTTCTTTAGCTATTCTAGTTCTCTCATCTTCCACCATTGGAACTAATTCTTCCAATGCATCATGTAATTCCCTGTGATTATCTTTCGAATCATATGTGATTATTTCTAAATTTCGATTTTCCTTTACTATTCTTTTATACTCAGTATTAATTCCATCTTTAGAAGTAATAAAATAATGGCAGGGACTACCCGGAAATACAAATGAATAATTTTCTAAGACTAATTGTATATCCGGATCAGAAAAACCGCAACCTATAAATATAAACGTATGCGTAAGAGAAAGAGCCTCCAACAGTCTATAAAAAGCTGCATTTTGATATCTAGCATTTGTATACTGACTTCTCGTAAAAATCATTTTTGAACTTTCATCAAGAGTTCCATGAATTTTTAAAATAATCCGTTCTTCTGATTTTATCTTATTAACCAAATCTGAATCATAATATTTCTTCACTAAAATTGTTCCTGCTGTTTCTGCCTGCGCATATACTTCATATATTTTATCTACATTCGGTGTAATCACAATTTTTGAATCTAATTTCAGAATATTTTCATGTATTCTATGACTTTTGTATTTAGGTGTCAGAAATTCTTCTCTTGCAATGCGTTCGAACCTTTCATTTCCTATTTGATTTACTAGTACTTCACATGCTGTTAAATAATCTTTTTCATTTAACAACTTTCTTACATATTCAACGATATTTTCATCTGTGACTTCACTTATGCCCTTATTCAAAAACTGTTCCCACGTAGGAGGGCGTTTATCGCCTTTTTCGCTTATAGCATTTGCTGATACCCCCGCACCTAAAAATAAAACTACTTTCCGCTTCGCAATCTTCTCTATAATATCTACTGGCCATTTCATTACATTTTCTCCAAATTAATCATCATCTGATTTGTAATCTTATCCATTACTACTTTAAAATCTTTCACTTTTGCAAAATGAGCACCTACAATACCATCTGTACTAGTTAATTCGAACGCTGGTCTATGCGCTGACTGAGACAGTGGGATAATACTATTAAAATTCGGTATAGTTCCTAATTCATAATTGATCTCATTACCTTTATTTTTTTCATTAACTATATCTATAAGTTCTCTTTTTATGGTCATAGGAACTTCTGATAAAATTCTTTCATAAGCTTGTACAGGTCTTCTAATTCCGTCCACTGTTTTACTGGTATATTGCTGTGTAACATAACCCAAAAATTGTATATATGAAATTGGTTCAAAAATATTTTTTAGTTCTGTATCAGTACACCTATTAAATCCTTCTTTAAACGTATCTCTCCAATTTTTTATTGTTTTTCCTATATTTTCAATAGCCAAAATACTAAAAATATCAGAAGACATAGGGGTCACAAAATAATCACACGATAATAAGATAGATCTATTTATTGCCCCTAATGATGGTCCCATATCAAAAAACACATAATCATAGTCATCAAATTGTTTTATTAAATTATTAAATGTCAATGTTGTTCTAATTCCACGTTCTCCCCCTGATAACGCTGCGCTCCAATCAGATGCCAAAGTATCTTCAAAAAGTGCAAGTTTCGGATCTCCTGCCAAAAAATCAAAACCGAACTTCTCTAAATTATATACTTCAACGTTTTTAACATACCCTATTCCTTGATTTACCGGTTTTATCACGTCATAAATTGTAAATCCCTTTTTGTCATAATACACTTTTGAGAACAAATCATCCGTAAAACAATAAATAGTAGAATTGCATTGTGGATCAGCATCAATTAACATCACTTTTTTTCCTGTTCTAGCAATATATGCACTCAAATTACAAGTTAACGTGGTTTTCCCTACTCCTCCTTTATTATTAAACATTGCTATCGCTTTCATTTTTTCTCCTTTCATTAACCATTCATTTTTAATCTTTATTAGTCTATATTTCATATCTTCTCTATAGAATCTATTAAACTGCTCATTTTTTCTTCACCTCACCCTATTGCTAATTCTTATCGTTCAAAAAACAAATCTCTTACTGCCCACCTTGTATTGGCTAATCATATTCTCTTATTTTGTCCGTAACACTCTCCATTTTGCTTTCTTACTATTTTATCACATTTCATCCGTATAACACAACAGCGCCCTGTCTTTTACGACAGCTACAATATATATCGGCGTAATTGTTTCAATTATAAATTCCATCCCAATTTGTTCAAAACAAAAGACCGAACAGATTATCTCTGAGCGGTCTTTTGCCAGTTACACTATTTAGTTTTGATGGTCAAGAACCCATTGCAATAGGTCTTCATATTCTATTTTCCCAGCTGCAACATCAAGAATAGTTTCGTATAATTCTTTTTGCATATACTTAAGTTCTATCCCGTTCAAAGCAAGAAAAACCAACATTGAATGCGTTCCAATCCTTTTATTCCCATCTATCATACAATGGTTTTTAATCAACCCATATCCTAATCTTGCGGCTTTCGCTTGTATCGTAGGATACAATTCATCCCCTCCAAAAGACTGAAAAGGAGTTTCTAAAGCTGAGTCCAGTAAATTGTAATCTCTGACTCCTTCGCTTCCACCAGTCTGCTGAATCAATTGAGTGTGAAGCATAAGAATCTGCTTTTTGCTCAGTTTTTTCATTTAGCCAGTACCTCATATGCTTCCTTATTCTGCTCCATGAGCTGCTTTGAAATACTTAACACATCTTCATCAGATGCAGTAAAATCCTTATCTGCTTTACTAAAGTCTATAACAAGATATCTTGGTACATTATTCTTCAAAATCACTGCTGAACCGCATTCGTCCACTAATCTTGCTACTTTAGAAAAATTCTGGTTAGCGTCTGAAATAGACACCATTGTTTTTGTATCTATAGTCATATGATCACCTCCGTGATTTATTTACTATAGTATATACAAATTTTAGGATAAATACAACCTATTATTCACATTATATCTTTCCATCATAAACAGGAAAACCTCTGCATTTGTCTTCATAAGTTTTGTGCCCTGCAGCTACTTTTGATACTACGAAAAGTTCCTCTCTTTGCACGCCACCGGTGCGAATTCCTTCACCAACACCTCTCTTCTAACTCTGCAAAGAATGTGGTAGTTCCGTCACTATTAAAAGAGATGCCAAATTTTGTAATTTTTGTATCAGTATCTGCATTGCCGTTAGTCTTACCGAATACTCTTTCAAATCCGAACTGGGCATTGATTTCATCTGACATACGCAAGGCTCCCTCAATGCTATGCATTTTTTCTGCATAATACTTCGAATCTGATTATTTACACCTTCAAATCAACCTTGTTCTTTTTTATAACTTCTTTATGCTTTTTCATCGAGAATACTTCTTTTTTCTTCCTTTGTATCCTTTGCTTTTTCCAACTGCTTCTGTAGGATTTCTTCGGCTTTTTCACTCATATTCTGGAGAAAGGATTTTACTTTTGAATCTTTATGTCCTATTGCCCATGAACTAATATTTCCATCTTTATCTATAGCCCATCCCTGTTCAACTCTCCATCCAATATCTGCTTGTTGCTTTGCAAACTGCTCATCTATTTTTTTCATGTTACCAATTTCTTTTATGTACTCATCTTCTAAGTCTGAATCATTTACCATTTTTGTTAAAAACTGAGGAGAAATCGCTACATTCGTGGTAGTTGATTTACCATATTTCATCCCCGGACTATAATTTGCTGATACAAAACTATAATTGTCATTTTTTTAGAAAGATAGGAAAGTTCATCCGCTGCAGTTTTTCGGGTTGTCCCTGTCTTTACATCTTCTGTTTGCTCCACAACCTGCTTTTCTGTGGTTTCCTTAGCATTATTTTTCCATATATTACCGGTATAAGCATTTGTGTAAATATTAGAGTAATTGTTTACACCTGTAACTGCCATACTAACATCCCTTTCGTATTACAAAGCTTTCATTACCTTTTATTAGCATAATAATCCCAAATACCATTAAGCATTTTCCGATCACCATCTGATACATTCAGATTTAGCCTTAAATCTTTCCAATCACCCGAATACTGCTGCGATAATTTCTGGTTATCCGACTGGATGGCGGATAAAAATGCCTGATATGCCGAATTTTGGATAACCCCCTTTTCTTTAGATTTTGCAGTATTCTCCTGGTTCTCACCTATGTTCTGTTCATTTGCTGTCTGTTCACTTCCTTTATGGTAAACTACCGATGGGGTAAAATCCTGTAATTCTGACCAGATTTCTGTTGAAGTTGCCATAAAATTACTGTGATTTTCATATGCCTGATTCAGCATATCCAGTTCTTTTTCTTTGGTTAATTCCTCAATTTTGCCCGATTCTGTCACATAATACTCCGGCTCATAATCTTGTTCCGCATATTTTTCTTCAATGCTGTTTTTCATTTTGTTATATGCTTCTGCCATTCTGTTTACATGATGTTCAAAGGAATCAGTTTTTACACTCTCTGTATCTTCTTTGACAAATATATCCGTCACTTCCTTCTCAAAACGGTTCTGATAATCCATAGAACTGACAGAAGATAAATGTCGAAAGCTCTCCTGCCCTGTTTTGGAAATGGAAAGTGTATCTGTATACTGTGTCATTTTCCTTTCTAAATCTGCCGGAACATTTTGCTTTGTATTTTTCCTGCTGTTATGTTCGATTGCAGAATATGTAATATTTGTATTATTGTAAATCTTCATAGCTGTTTCCTTCCCAGATAAATACCATTAGACTCTAATATCAATCGGCACATACCTTTTAATTGTGTCTGTTTGTACCATTTCTGCTGCCTCTAAACTATCTGTAGCAAGCTGCTCCTGCAAAACCTCGTCTGGAAGTTCTTCCATATTCTCCACAGTTTTTTCCGTCATCTGCTCTGTCATTTCTTCGGTTGTCTCCGAAAGTTCGTCCATGATTTCAGACATCATGCCCTTGTTTTCTTCTGTTCCAAGAGCTTCATCCACCATTTCTTCCTTTCGTTCTTCTTCTGTTTTAGGCTTATTCCTCTCAGCAGCTTCCGCAATCTTTTCGCCATGTTCTTCTGCCTCGTCCATGACATGAAACATCTGTGAATTATTATACTCCTGATTTGCTGCCGCAATTTCATCCTCATAATTATGAAACATTTCCAGCTTTTCAGAGATTTCTTCCAAACTGTCAGCCTTTCGGTTTTTCAAATTTTCTTTTTGTGCTTCAAAAAAAGCCACCTTATTATCCCGTTCCTGCTGTCGCTGCAATTTTTCCTGTGTACTTTTCAACATATTAGAACTATTAAATCTATTTATCAGTAAACCTCCACCGGATAAATTGACTGTAAAACTCATCTGGTTCCTCCTTCCCGACAAATTAATACAAAAGATTTTTCTTCTTGTCATTTAGGCTTAACATACTATACTTCCTTATCTATCTTACTTGACGTTAGAGAGGAATCCTTTTTAGAATATGTACCATTGTTTGTATAAGTCGCACTTGCCCGATTCGCAGCATTTGATATACCAGCTGCTTTCTGGGCTGTTTTGCCTGCAAAGGAATTGTAACCTGTAAAAACCGTTTTCAATGAACTGATATCTGCTTTCTTCAATTCGTCTTCATCCAGCTCCAGCTTATTCCCCTTTCCTATGGTAATACCTATTTTAGAAAGTAAATGACTGGTTTTGTCTGTCATGCCTGTCATCCATGAAGCATTTCTAAGGACATCTTTTGTATTGGATTCTCCTGCCTCCTTAACAACATCATTATAATCATCAATAAAAGATTTCACTTTTTTGGTAATTGCATCCCAGTCATAATCCTCTACCTCTGTTTCTTCCCCGGTCTTTTCATCCTTCTTTTTTATTTTCTTTTTTTCCCAGAGTGACGCATCGTTTAGTGCATCTGCTGATTTTTTCAGGGAATCCGCACTTGTTTTCATCAGTGTAAGCTTCTGTGAAGTATCGCCTTTCCCCGATAATTTTTCTGCATCCTGCTTTGCATAATATGCTTTCATAAGTTTTCCATAGCTTCCGTTTTTAATCGCAGCATAATCAGAAAGCATATTGGTGTTTCCTACGGATGAACTGTCGGAAGTTCCTCCAAATAATGCGGAATAATCTACATTGCTGTTATATTTACTTGTGTAATCACTAAAACTCTTAATCTCTGACATAATACCATTCTCCTTTACCAACTATAAACGAATATCAATCGGTGTATACACTGCCTGTTGTGTTGCATTCTGTGCATTTTCCAGAGTCGGTGTTTCTACTGTCACCTGTGTTTCCCCTTTGATATCCGTATTCTTTACGCTGTCTGTCTCCTCTGCCGCAGCCCCCGCAGATTCCTGTGTTTTCTCGGATTTATCAGTATTGTTCTTTGTTGCAGTGTCTTCTGTATTGCTGTTCTCCGCTTTTGCAGCTTCTTCTACTGATTTATTTGCATCTGCAAGTGTAGACATCTGTGCTGCTGTCGCAGACTGTGCCTTTGCCTGCAGCTCTGCCAGTTCTTCTTCCTTCTTCTCAGTATTTCCTTTTCCGGCATCCTGTTTGATTTCAGATTCAAGCACACTGGCACGTCCCTGTATCTGTGTTGCCATACTTCCCTGCACCTTTGCCTGTTTCATGGAAGAATCTGCGGAGATCATCGCCTGCATACTTGCCTGTGACAATCCAGTGTCTTTCTTTTTAGAAGTGTTACTTGTTCCAGCCACCATATCATCCATAGATGACGAATTTTTACTCTGCTGTTCCTTTCTCTGCTCGATCTGGTGCTGTCTTAACTGCTGATTGAGATTGTTAATCTCCTGCTGTATCTCCTGACGCTTTTTCATCTTATCCTCTAATGACATTTCTTCATTCGATGATAAATCCTGTAGCTTCTGCTGTGCATTTGCAATCTGATTCTGAATATTTTTACTTACAGAATCATTCCCCTGTGTCATTCCCATTGTTCCTGTCTGCGTATTTGTCCCACTAAATCCATTGATCCTCATCGTATTGTCCTCCTTGAGCTTAAATTCTGAAATCCGTTTCCTTAAAAATCTGTACAACATGATTTCTCTTTACTGATTCTTTCGGCATATCTTTCTTTACAATAAACAGCGATGTTGTGAACCGCCCTTTTTTTGTTGTGAAGCAAATAAAAAACACCTCGAAGGTGCTTTTTGTCCTTATTCTACCTGTAACATAATACTTAGAACCACTTCCTGATTCTCCTGCTCTAAAGATATATCTCCCATATACATCCTTGCAACCCTCCGGATATTATGCAGTCCAATTCCATGCTCCTTCCCTGATTTCGTTGTTTCTGGCAGATCACTGTCCTTATAATTTAACTCTCCCTCATATCTGTTCTTTATGGTTATCATAAAAATACTGTTTTTCCGAAAAGAAGAGATACTGATATAAGGATTTTCTCCACTTACATTTTCCATGCAATTATCCAGTGCATTGTTTAAGATCACGCTTAAATCAAATGCATTTAATTTCGTATCCCCCGGATAATGAAAATCTGATATAAAACGAATCTGCTTTTCCTTTGCTTCTCTTAACTTTTCCATCAGAATCACATCAATGACAGGACTCCCCGTTTTTATCTCAGGAGATATTTCATTCCACTCCTTTTTCAAATGCTCCATATATTCTGCTGCATCATCCATATGATTCTCTGCCACAAGATGTTCCAGCATCTGTATATGATTCCCCATGTCATGACGCAGGCTGCGGATATCCTGATACAGCTTTTCCACTTCCCCGATATGCTTTTTCATATCACTGACCTGATTTAATACCAGCTCCTGCCCTGTCTGTTCTTCCTGTGCCACCTTCCAGTTTTGAAACATCGTAGTCATAACAAGAATTGCTATGATAGAGATAAAATAATGCACAAAGCTTAAAGCTCCATAAAATCCATAGGTATCTGTCAGGCTCTTTCCTGTATCTTTTTCATAAATATTCAGATAATATTGCAGAATGCCATATCCTGTAACTCCCACAAGAGAAGGTATGATGAGCATTACCAGCTCTTTAACGTTCATTTCATCATTTTTGTATACATATGCTTTATTGATCAGACCGATTGCAACTGCAAGGAAAACGATACAAAGCACAATATCCAGAATTCTCGTTCCAGCATAAAGTCCATATTGCAGCCATTGTCTTCCTGCAATCGTATTCCCAAAAACCAGAGCTTTTGTGATAAAATCATCCAGTCTGTCTGCCATTGCAACCGCAAGCCAACGGATAGAAAAAAATGTCACTGCAAGAAATATTTTCTGATAGATGTTTCTTCTGTCCTGTACATACATCACAAGAAATGCAGCCACAACCCCCAGCATATATGCAGAAAAATTGCCAATCTGCTGCGGTATCAGATACAGCACAGACATAATTCCAATATAAACAATACTGACCAGAGCAGCTTCCCTTTTCTTTTTCATATATGGATATACAAAAACACCAAAACAGATTCCTGTAATAATCAAAATTGCAATAACAGAAAACTTCGATGTGATCATCCAACATCTTTCCACTAAACTCATCTGACTTCATTTCCTTTCCTCTGGTTATACTTCAGATATTGCTTCACAAACTCCGGATAATTCTGTTTTGCAATCAATGCAGTTCCATTTTTCATAGTTACACAAGTTGCATCATATTTTTCTACATATTTAAAATGTACAAGATAGGCTCTGTGTGTTCGGAAAAAATCTGTTCCTGCCATATCACTTAATTCCTGTAATTTACCATAGTATTCAATATCCGTACTTCGTGTATGGATAATAACTTTCCGGTTATACACCTCGGCATACACAATATCACGCAGGAAAATTTTTATATGGCTTCCGGCGGTCTGTACCATGATATACTTTTCGTCTTTTTCAAGTCTGGAACTCCTTTTTATGTTATGGACTGCCTTTGTCACAACCTCTTTCAATTTCTCATCGGAAAATGGCTTAACCAGATAATGAAATGCTCCGACATCAAATGCCTGAAAAACATACTCCTCTGCTGCTGTCACAAAAATGAGTATCATATTCTCATTGTCCTGACGAAGCATCTTTGCCGTTTCCATCCCATCCATTCCCGGCATCTGAATATCCAGAAAAAGAATATCCGGCTTACTGCCACTTGCGATCAGTTCATCACCCGATAAATATTTATCTATAACCGCATCCGGCAATAACTTTTTTATCTTTTCTTCCAGTATCTGAACCATAGATACTTCATCATCGCAGATAGCAATTCGCATATTGTCACTTCCTTGCTTACATATATTTATAGCTATTATATCGGATAAGTTCATGCAATATCTATCTGGAATGTTGTGAAATGACCTTTTTTTGTTGTGAAAAGGACAGCAAACCATTATTGGTTCACTGCCCTGTCTTTTAGTCATGTCTGCAATATTAAAGATATGAAACAAACTCATTCATTGGTATACGCTGGGATTCATGTCTATTTGCATCTGCTTTATCTTTTAACTTATCGGAATACTACTTTTATCTAGAGTAGTAGTAATTTATGAACTCAATGCTGCTACCAGCGACGAATATCTTTCCGTTTTTTATCTACTATTTGCTAAAACGCAATCAACAACTTATCAAACTTATTTCTGCTGTCCTGTTTCGTTCATATCAACTTCTCTGTAATCTTCAACAGCAGGTCTTCTATCTTCTTTAAAAATACATTGGTTGCCCGAAACTGAATATCCGAGAACACTCCCGGATATATATTGATGTTATAAGCAATCTGATTGATGTTGACTCCCTGTTTCTTCATTTCATGCACTGCCTGTGCCAGCGACTCCCGGATATCCTTTAATGTCACACCATCCACACGCTTTCCGTCATATACATCAAGAAGATAGTTAAGGAAATCTGCATTTCCCTTATATCCACTTGCTTCCTTTATCCTGTCAAATCTGTTCTTTAATGCTTCATCCACACGAATGTAGATAACCTCGTCTCTTGCTCTGTTAGCCATATAAGTCCTCCAATCTGTCTGAAAAATGTAATAGTAACTTCCTATCACATGAAAAAAGCAGACACATGACATACATCACATATCTGCTTACTGCATCCTGTTATTCTGTTTTTATATCCATCCGGCTTCACATCTGCCGGATGATATAGCCCTTCACTGTGAACACACTCTCTTTCTTTGGCTGTGGCTTCACTTTTTTGTATGGATATAGCTATATCTGTAATTCCGGCTCAACCGGAACAACGCTAATACTCGGTTCGCCTTCGATATATTTTACAACATCTTCCGGCTTCATTCCTTTAAATTCATCGACTGTTTTCACCAGAATATGTGCTAAAATACGCTTTTTGACATTCTATATTCTTAGTAATCCAACACAACTTTCCGGCACGCTTCACAGATTGCCGCTTTAATATGCGTTCTGTGACTCGGCTTTAACTCTGTAATCTTCACAAATCCATCCGCATTTTTTGCATTCTCAAACACTCCCGGAACTTCATTTGCGAAACTGAACGCACCATCTTTGCTGCAAAATAGATAACCATCTCTCATTTCTTTTCCACAATTTGGACACTTCATAATGCTCTCCTTTTCCAACTGCACATAGCGCAACTCCATTATTCAACGCCGGCAGCCTGTTGACTCAACCGCAATGTTTCTCTCATTTTTTCTTCAAATTCTTCTGCTTTTACTAACGCAATCCCTTCCGCCTCATCACCGAGTACAATCAACCGATCCCCACTATTCAGGTTAAAAATATCTCTGGCAGCCTTCGGAATCACGATCTGCCCTTTGCTTCCAATTGTCACCGTTCCCCACAGATGCTTTCCTGGTGGTGCCGGAGCCAGTCTGGTATTTCCTACTGTATTTTCCTGATGAAGCAATGCATCAATGGTAATATCATAAAATTTTGCCAGTCGATCACATTTTTCAATATCCGGAACCGTCTCTCCCTGTTCCCATTTTGCGTAGGACTGTCTGGAAATACCGATCACTTCCGCAATCTGTTCCTGCGACATTCCTTTCATATTTCGCAACAGTATCAGATTTTCAGCAAGCATGTCTTTCATCTCCTCTGTGTGATTCTATTATATTTCTCATTTCGCACAATTTCTACCATACAAACTTGTCATATTATTCTTTTTTATGTTAAGTTTGGTTGCATTATCAAACGAAACTCGCAATCCACTAAGTTTCCAATTTGTCGCATCCGTCTGCAAATCAACCAATTTTCGATACAACCCGTTTTTCTTCATAAGGGTATCGTGCTTACCTGCTTCTGCCACAACACCTTTATCCAGCACAACACTTACCTCATATTCATTCCATTACTGCTTGAAAGAATCCCCTTTGCCTCAACAAAATGCATCTGTGTTCTCCTCACGAACTTTAAAAAAATCAGCCCCACTAAAACGTGGGGCTGACTATTAGAATTTATAAATAATTATTCAAAAATTATTTAGCTGCCTTCTCAGCGATTGCTGCCTGTGCTGCTGCAAGACGAGCGATCGGTACACGGAATGGAGAACATGAAACGTAATCCAGACCAATCTTGTGGCAGAACTCAACAGATGAAGGATCTCCACCATGCTCACCACAGATACCAACGTGAAGCTTAGGATTAACCGGCTTACCAAGTTTGATAGCTGTCTCCATTAACTTACCAACACCTGTCTGGTCAAGCTTAGCGAATGGATCGCTCTCGAAGATTTTCTTATCATAGTAAGCATTTAAGAACTTACCTGCATCATCACGGGAGAATCCGAATGTCATCTGTGTTAAATCGTTTGTACCGAAGCAGAAGAAGTCAGCCTCTGTAGCGATCTCATCAGCAGTAAGAGCTGCACGAGGGATCTCGATCATTGTACCAACCTCGTACTCAAGGTTTACACCGGCAGCAGCGATCTCAGCATCAGCGGTCTCTACTACGATATTCTTAACATACTTAAGCTCCTTAACTTCACATACAAGTGGAATCATGATCTCTGGCTTAACTGTCCAATCTGCATGCTCCTTCTGTACTTCAATTGCTGCACGGATAACAGCCTTTGTCTGCATCTTAGCAATAGAAGGATAAGTAACAGCAAGACGGCATCCTCTGTGTCCCATCATTGGGTTGAACTCATGAAGTGATGCACAGATAGCCTTGATCTCTTCTACTGATTTATTCTTAGCCTTAGCAAGCTTCTCAATGTCAGCGTCCTCTGTAGGAACGAACTCATGAAGAGGTGGATCCAGGAAACGGATGGTTACCGGGCATCCCTCAAGAGCCTCATAGAGAGCCTTGAAGTCAGACTGCTGATATGGAAGAATCTTGTCAAGAGCAACTTCTCTCTCTTCCTCTGTATCAGAACAGATCATCTCACGGAAAGCAGCGATTCTCTCCGGATCAAAGAACATATGCTCTGTACGGCAAAGTCCGATACCTTCTGCACCGAGCTCACGAGCCTTCTTAGCATCAGCCGGGGTATCAGCGTTTGTACGAACCTTAAGAGTTCTGAACTCATCAGCCCAGGCCATAACACGTCCGAACTCACCAGCGATAGAAGCGTCTACGGTTGGGATCAGTCCAGCGTAAATGTTACCAGTTGTACCATCGATAGAGATCTCAGATCCCTCTGTGAATGTCTGTCCAGCGAGTGTGAACTTCTTGTTCTCCTCGTCCATGTTGATATCGCCACATCCAGATACACAGCAGGTACCCATACCACGGGCAACTACAGCTGCGTGGCTTGTCATACCACCACGTACGGTAAGGATACCCTGAGCAGCCTTCATACCTGTGATATCTTCTGGAGATGTCTCAAGACGTACAAGAACGACCTTCTCTCCTCTTTCAGCCCAGCTTTCAGCATCGTCAGCTGTAAATACGACCTTACCACAAGCAGCTCCTGGAGATGCTCCAAGACCCTTTCCAAGTGGAGTTGCAGCTTTAAGTGCAGCAGCATCGAACTGTGGATGTAATAATGTATCAAGGTTACGAGGATCGATCATAGCAACTGCCTCTTCCGGAGTCTTATGTCCCTCGTCTACTAAATCGCAAGCGATCTTTAATGCAGCCGGAGCTGTTCTCTTACCGTTACGGCACTGAAGCATGTATAACTTCTTGTTCTCAACCGTAAACTCCATATCCTGCATATCATGATAATGGTTCTCAAGAGTCTCACAAACCTTAAGGAACTCAGCATATGCCTCTGGGAACTCCTGCTCCATCTGAGCGATTGGCATTGGAGTACGAACACCGGCAACTACGTCCTCACCCTGTGCATTGATCAGGAACTCACCCATAAGCTTGTTCTCGCCAGTTGCAGGATCACGAGTGAAGGCAACACCTGTACCGGACTGATCATTTAAGTTACCGAATACCATTGGCATTACGTTAACAGCTGTTCCCCATGAATAAGGGATATCGTTATCTCTTCTATAAACATTTGCACGTGGGTTGTCCCATGAACGGAATACAGCCTCGATTGCAAGCTTTAACTGCTCTACTGGATCGGAAGGGAACTCTGTTCCTAACTGATTCTTGTACTCAGCCTTGAACTGCTCTGCTAATTCCTTTAAGTCTGCTGCTGTAAGGTCAACGTCAAACTTAACACCTCTGTCAGCTTTCATCTTGTCGATGAGCTGCTCGAAGTATTTCTTACCAACTTCCATTACAACGTCAGAGAACATCTGAATGAAACGACGATATGAATCGTATACGAATCTCTCAAACTTTGGATCCGGGTTACCAGCGATCATAGCTGCTACTACATCGTCGTTAAGACCAAGGTTAAGGATCGTATCCATCATACCAGGCATAGAAGCACGTGCTCCGGAACGTACAGATACAAGAAGAGGATTCTTAAGATCACCGAACTTCTTGCCGTTCTCTTTTTCCATCCAAGCTACACCTTCCATAGCCTGAGCCATAATTTCATCATTGATTTTACGTCCATCCTCATAGTACTGAGTACATGCCTCAGTTGTGATGGTGAATCCCTGTGGTACTGGAAGACCGATTTCAGTCATCTCAGCAAGGTTAGCTCCCTTACCACCGAGAAGGTTACGCATGGTCATGTTACCTTCTTTGAAGGTGTATACCCACTTGTTTGCCATTTGACAATTCCTCCTAATATTTGTTTATTGTATAAATTCGAAAAACGAATAACATGATCCGTTTTCCATAAAGCTGAGCCGTGAACACAGACTTCACGACTATGCTATACTTATTGTAACACAGAATTCGCATTTCGCAAGCATTTTTTACCATAGTTATGCCCCATGAATCACAGAGCCGGACGCAAACCATCCGTTTTGTAATCCACAGGGCAGACTTTTGTTTATGCGATATTAAAATTCAAATTTTTTCTCAAAATATGCATCCAGCTCATCGATTTTAATTCTTTCCTGCTGCATGGTGTCACGGTCACGTACGGTAACGGCTCCATCCTCTTCGGAATCAAAATCATAGGTAACACAGAATGGTGTACCAATCTCATCCTGACGGCGGTAACGCTTTCCGATCGTTCCTCTGTCATCAAACTCACAATTGTATTTCTTTGCCAGCTGGGCATATACTTTTTCCGCACCCTCATTTAACTTCTTGGATAACGGAAGCACACCGATTTTAACCGGAGCAAGTGCCGGATGGAAATGGAAAACGGTTCTTACGTCCGGCTTTTCCTCTGTTCCGATATTTTCCTCATCGTATGCGGCACATAAAAATGCCAGAACCACACGGTCAGCACCAAGTGATGGCTCAATAACGTAAGGAATATACTTCTCCCCCTTCGTATCATCAAAATACGTCATATCCTGACCAGACACATTCTGATGCTGTGTCAGATCGTAATCGGTACGGTCTGCGATTCCCCACAGCTCGCCCCAGCCAAAGGGGAAGCGGTACTCAAAGTCCGTGGTGGCCTTGGAGTAGAAGCACAGCTCCTCGGGGTCGTGGTCGCGCAGCCGCAGGTTCTCGTCCTTCAGACCGATGCCCAGCAGCCAGTTGTGGCAGAAGGTGCGCCAGTAGTTGAACCACTCCAGATCGGTGCCGGGCTTGCAGAAGAACTCCAGCTCCATCTG
>OHDD01000825.1_pt1 | contig 15350 bp, 10 predicted proteins | sample 1566941 | NCBI WGS metagenome assembly OHDD01 (sample SAMEA3879580, study PRJEB24766) | human gut metagenome | biome: human-associated habitat; feature: feces | place: USA | collected 1985/1987 | reverse complement strand
TTTATCAGGCCTACTATCTGGTGCAGGAGCAGCTGTGCACCTGCCTGACCCGCTACGAGCCCGGTGCCCGCCGGGAATTGGACCGGGTGCGGGACGTGCTGCTGGAGGATATGCCCCCGCTGTGCGTCTCACTGGTGCAGCGGCGGGACACCAGCTCTGCCTACATCGACCTGCTGCGCAGCTACCTGTTAGAGGTTCTGGGCAGCACCGCCAGCCTGCCGCCCCGCCGGGGTCGGCCGGCAAAGCCCTTCTACACCGCGCCGGTGCTTTCCAGCGCCGCCGCCAAGGCTGCCCCGGAGCATCCCGCCCCGGGCACCCAGCTGCCCTTTGCGGGCGGCAACAACTTCCGGGAGCTGGGCGGTTACCGCGCCGACGAGGGCAAGACCGTAAAGTGGGGGCAGATCTACCGGGGCTTCCCCACCGGGCGGCTGACCACCGAAGCCGACCGCGCCCGGCTGGACGGGCTGGGGCTGCGGCTCATCCTTGACCTGCGCAGCAGCGCAGAAGCCGCAAAGCTGCCGGACTATGTGCCGGACGGCGCACGGCTGGTGCAGATCTGCGGCCTGCGGGATGCCACCGGGCAGGAGATTGATTTTTCGCCAAACGACATCCAGCGGCTGGTGCAGAGCGCCCCCGCCGGGATGAGCCTCACCCAGCTGATGTACCGGCAGATGCTCACCGGCAACAAGGCGTTCAAAGAGCTGTTCCGGGCGCTGGAAGCCGGCGAGACGCCCATCCTGTTCCACTGCACGGCGGGCAAGGACCGCACCGGCGTAGCCGCCATGCTGATTCTGCTGGCGCTGGGTGCCTCGGACGAGACCATCTGCGCGGATTATGCCCGCACCAACCTCTGCCGCGCCGCCGAGATCGAAAAGGCCATGGCTGACCATGCGGCAGAGATCGCCGCCGACCCGGCGCAGCGGATGCGCTGGCAGACTTCCGCCGGGGTAGACCCGGAGACTGCGCCCTTTGTGCTGCGCACCATCCGGCAGGACTACGGCAGCGCCGAGAGCTATCTGGAGGCCGAATACGGCCTGACCCCCGCCCGCCTGATGCGGCTGCGGCGGATGTATCTGGAATAAGATGATTTTAAATTTCGGGATAGCGGAGCGTCTGCGGACGCTCCGCTATCCCATTTTCACGGGGAGGGGTCGTGACGGCAAACGGCAGCTGCCGCGCTGGTTTCCTGCGGAAACAGCCGCGCGGCGGGGGAAGCCTTCATGCGGAAAATTGATTTCCATGATAAACGTCGATTTCCTCTTGAAAAAAAGCCTATTGTCCGATACACTGAATATAACGAATCTTATAAGAAGGAATGAAACTGACCATGGCTGCAAAAACGCCTGCCCAGTGGAAAACACTGTTTGAAAACGTACCCTTCCACCGCGAAAACTACTATACCGGCCCCCTTGGGCCGGACTACACCCCCGGCGGCACCTGTCTGCGGCTGTGGGCACCCACCGCCGAGGCGGTCACTGTGACCTTATACCACAAGGGAGACGGCGGTGCCGTGCTGGGCACAAAGCCCCTTGTGCGCGGAGCGCAGGGGGTGTGGAGCGTCTGGCTGCCCGGGGAGCAGCACGGCCGCTACTACACCTTTGCCGTCACCGTGGACGGCATCACCCGCGAGACCGGCGACCCCTACGCCCGGGCGGCGGGAGTAAACGGCGTCCGCAGCATGATCGTAGACCTTGCCCGCACCGCGCCCTCCGGGTGGGAGCGGGATGTGCGCCCCAATATCCCCCCGGCGCAGCGCACCGTGTGGGAGGTGAGCGTGCGGGACTTTTCGCAGGATGCCGCCAGCGGGGTGCGCCCGGCGTGGCGGGGCAAATATATGGCCTTTACCCAGCGGGGCACCACATTGCACGGCGACGGCATCCACCCCACCTGCCTGAACTACCTCAAGCGGTTGGGGGTAAAATACGTCCAGCTGATGCCTATTTTTGATTTTGGCAGCGTGGACGAGGCAAAACCTTTACTGCGGCAATATAACTGGGGCTACGACCCCACCAACTTCAACGTGCCGGAGGGCAGCTACTCCACCGACCCCACCCGGGGCGAGGTGCGCATCCGGGAGTGCCGGGAGATGATCGCCGCCCTCCATGCGGCGGGCATCGGGGTGGTGATGGACGTGGTGTATAACCACACCTACCGCACCGAGAATCCCTTAAACAATACCGTGCCCTATTACTTTTTCCGGCAAAACCCGGACGGCAGCTTTTCCAACGGCAGCGGCTGCGGCAACGAGTTTGCCAGCGAGCGCCCCATGGCGCGGCGGTACCTCATCGACTCCATCCTCTACTGGGCGAAGGAGTACCACATCGACGGCTTCCGGTTCGACCTGATGGGCTTATACGACGCCGAGAGCATCAACGCGGTGCGCGCTGCGCTGGACAGCCTGCCCGGCGGGCGGGATATCCTGCTGTACGGTGAGCCGTGGCAGGGCGGTGCCAGCCAGCTGCACCGGTACGAAGCCAACAAGGCGAACCTTGCCATGCTCAACGAGCGGGTGGGCATCTTCTGCGATGACACCCGGGACGCCATCAAGGGCGGCTGCTTCGATGCCCGCGAGCCGGGCTATGTGGAGGGCAAGCCCGGCAGCTTCTGGGATATCGGCGCGGCGGTGGCGGCATGGTGCCGCAGCGACCGTCTGCCGCCCCACGCGCCCAGCCAGATCGTGAGCTATGTTTCCGCCCACGACAACTTTACCCTGTGGGACAAGCTGCTCTGCGTCCGCTACGAAAAGCCGGAGTTCACCGCCCGGGACACCGTGGCGCTGGCGCAGAACCGGCTGGCGGCGGGCATCTACCTGACCAGCTTCGGCCTGCCCTTCATGCAGGCGGGCGAGGAGTTCGCCCGCACCAAAAAGGGCGTGAGCAACAGCTACCGTTCTTCTCCCGCCCTGAACCGGCTGGACTGGAACCGCGCCGAGCAGTACCACGCCCTCGTGGACTACTACCGGGGGCTTCTGGCGCTGCGGGCAGCCTTTCCCCGGCTGGGCAGCACCGACCGTCACGCCCCGGAGGCTTTGCAGTTCTTTGCGCTGGAGCAGCCGCTGGTGGGCTGGACGCTGCCCGCCGTCTGGGGTGACGGCGCGGCGTGGAGCGCTTTGTGCGTCTTTTATAACCCCACCGACACCACTCGCACCGTCTCCCTGCCCGCCGGGCAGTGGAAGCTGCTGAGTGACGGCACTTCTTCCAGCCTGTGGCGCGGCCAAAGCCGCATTTTTGCAAACAAAACCACCCTTGCGCCGTATAGCGCCACTATTTTTGGTGCAGTGTAAGACGATTTGAATGCGCGGCGCTGTGGGTGTGCCCGCTCCCCCTTGGGGGAGCTGTCGCGCAGCGACTGAGGGGTTTCAAATCGGCGGAGCCGGAAAAAACGGTTAAAAGATCTTCACGCCGAACAGGCGTGAATCTTCAGTTTTTTCCGGTGTAGCCCACTTCTTTGGGGTTAAAAGGGGCGAGCAGCCCCTTTTTCGTGGCTCCAGCGCGTCGAAATCGCTGGCACTTTTCTGGTTCTCTTTTGGTGTCAAAAGAGAACATCCCTCGGCAACAGCCTCTGCCCCCGCGGAGCGCGGCACAAACAAAAAAGCGAGAGCCTTCCGAAAAAACGGAGGACTCTCGCCTTTTTACTATTTTCAGCTATTTTCCGCGCCCTTTTCGCCAAGGGTGACGGTAACGGTCTGCATCTGACCGCCGCGCGCGACGGTGATCTCGATGGTGTCACCGGCCTTGTGGTTCTGCATCAGGGTGCCAAGGTCGCTCTGGGTGGCCACCTCGCTGCCGTCCATGCTCACGATGCGGTCACCGGCCTGCAAGCCCGCCTTGTCGGCAGGGCCGCCCTTGACCACCTCCACGATGTAGACACCGTAGGCGTTCACGCCCAGCTGGGCAGCGGTCTGGGCGTCGGTCACAGCATAGTAGCTGATGCCCAGATAGGGACGTCCGGTCACATAGCCGTTTTCCAGCAGCTCCTGCGCCACCTTGACGGCGTCATTCACCGGGATGGCAAAGCCCAGACCCTCGGCATCGCTGTCAGAGGACTTTGCATTGACGATGCCCACCAGCTCGCCGTTCATGTTGAACAGGCCGCCGCCGGAGTTGCCGGGGCTGACGGAGGCATCCATCTGGATCAGGGACATGGTGTTGACAGAGCTGGAACCCTGAATGCTGACGCTGCGGTTCAGGGCGCTGACGATGCCGCTGGTCACGGTGCCGCCCAGCTCACCCAAGGGGTTGCCAACAGCCATGACGCTCTCGCCCACCTTCAGGTTGTCGCTGTCACCCACGGTGGCGGGGGTCAGGCCGGTAGCATCGACCTTCACCACGGCGATATCACTGGTGGTATCCTCGCCCACCAGCGTAGCGGGGTAATCCTTGTCGCCGATGCTCACGGTGATGTTGGAAGCACCGCTCACCACATGGGCGCAGGTGAGGATATAGCCGTCCGAGCTGATGATGACGCCGCTGCCTGCGCCGCTCTCCACCTGGCTCTGGCCGTACCAGGACCACTGGGAGTAGACCACCTGCTCGGTGGTGATGACCACCACACTGGGGCTGACCATCTCAGCCACCTGTGCGGTGCTCAGGCCGGTGCCGCTGGTGGCGCTGATGGAATTGCCGGTGCTGTCGGTGCTGCTGTCAGAGCTGGCCGGGCGCTCCACCTGCTGGATGACCACCTTGCTGCTGCCGCCGTATTTTGCGCCCACAAAGCCGCCTGCAAAGCCCATGGCTGCTGCCAGCACCAGCGCCACGGCGCTGCGTGCCAGCTTTTTGCCATTGAACTTCTTCTTGCGGCGGGGTTTTTCCGGCTGCGCCGGGGCGCTGTACTGCGGCTGCTCCGGCGGGGTGGGCGGCACGCTGCCGCCATCTGCCGGGGCGGTATCGGCCGGGCGCGCGGGCTGTGCTTCCGGCTCGTTATACTGGTTCGCCGTGTTCATGCCGCTGCTGCCCACATTGGGGTAGCCGGTCTCGTTATTGGAAGCGGAATAATCGTATTCCCACTTGTTCTCGTTTTCCATGTTACTACATCCTTCCCTCAAAGGCCGGTCCGCAGGGACATCTGTTCCTTTGAACTGTCCCTATTGTAACTGTCAAATGTGAAAATGAATCGCTTGCGCCGTGAAGAATATGTGAAATGCGGTCCTGTTTTTCCGCCCTTGACAGCAGCGTTTCCGCTTGCTATTGTAAGGGAAGAACATCGGCCCGTCAAGGAGGAGCTTTTTATGGAACTGTGCCGCACCGAACAGGGGTTTGCCCTGTATAAAGAAAAGGACTGCATCGGAGAGTGCACCCTCTCCTCCGCCCCCAAGGGCGCACAGCTTGCCGCCCTGTGCATCCTGCCCCGGTGGCGGCGCAAGGGCTACGGCTCCTACCTGTTAAAAGAAGTATTGCGCAGCTTTGGCGGCTATGACCGGGAAGCTGCCACGGTTTTTACCGCCCCGCTGCCGGAAAACGCCGCCGAGCTTGCTTTCTGGGGCAAATTCGGCTTTGCCGCCGAGGGCGGGCAGCTGGTGCGCCGCCGCACCCCGGACTTAACGGCAGTAAAATTCGTGCAGGACTTTTTAGCAGCCCGGCTGGCACACCCGCAGCTGTGTGTGGACGCCACCTGCGGCAACGGCGGCGACACCGCCTTTCTGTGCGGGCTGACCGCCCCCGCCGGGCGGGTGCTGGCTTTTGACGTGCAGCCCGAAGCCATCCGCTCCACCCGCACCCGGCTGGAACAGGCAAATGTGCCCGCCGAGCGGTACAGCCTTATCTGCGGCAGCCACGCCGACTTATTACAGTATGTGCAGCCCGGCACCGCCGATGCAGTCATGTTCAACTTTGGCTGGCTGCCGGGGGCGGACCATGCGGTATTCTCCACCGCGCAGAGCAGCATCCCCGCCTTGCAGGCGGCGCTGCAGGCGGTGCGCCCCGGCGGCATCGTGAGCGCCATCCTGTACAGCGGGGCGGTCATCGGCTCGGACGAAAAACAGGCGGTGCTGCGTTTTCTGCGGGCACTTCCACTGAAAAGTTTCACCGTTCTGGTATGTGATTTTGCCAATTGGGCCGAAACTGCCCCTCTGCCCTGCCTGATCCTGAAAAAATAACGAAAACCCTTGCATTATCACGCGTTTTCGTATAGAATAAGGTGCGTATGTGTAAAAATGCTTCTTCCGGCATCGCGCAGCGATGCCGGAAGAAGTTCCATCCATTTCAGGAGAAATATTATCTATGACAAATCGTGAAGAGATCGAACGCCGCAGGACGTTCGCCATCATCAGCCACCCCGACGCAGGTAAGACCACCCTTACCGAAAAGCTGCTGCTGTACGGTGGAGCCATCAATCAGGCTGGCTCCGTCAAGGGCAAGCAGAGCGCCAAGCACGCCGTGTCCGACTGGATGGACATTGAAAAGCAGCGTGGTATCTCGGTCACCTCTTCGGTGCTGCAGTTCAACTACGCCGGTAAGTGCGTGAACATTCTGGACACCCCCGGCCATCAGGACTTCTCGGAGGATACCTACCGCACCCTGATGGCGGCAGACTCTGCCGTCATGGTCATCGACGCCGCAAAGGGCGTTGAGGCGCAGACCATCAAGCTGTTCAAGGTGTGCACCCTGCGCCATATCCCCATTTTTACCTTCATCAACAAGATGGACCGCGAAGCCCGCGACCCCTTTGAGCTGATGGAGAACATCGAGGAAATTCTGGGCATCAAGACCTACCCCATGAACTGGCCCATCGGCTGCGGCAAGGAGTTCAAGGGCGTGTTCGACCGCAACGCACGCAAGGTGCTGGCTTTCTCCAGCGATGGCCGCGCCAACGGCGTGAAGAAGGTCAGCGAGACCGAGGCCGAGCTGGGCGACCCCGCACTGGACGAGCTGCTGACCCCCTATCTGCACCAGCAGCTGGTGGACGAGATCGAGCTGCTGGACGGCGCTGCCGAGGAGTTCGATCTGGACAAGGTGCTGCGCGGTGAGCTGAGCCCCGTGTTCTTCGGCTCTGCATTGACCAACTTCGGCGTGGAGCCTTTCCTGGAGAACTTTCTGCGGCTCACCCCCACCCCGCTGGCCCGCGTGGACAGCCTGACCGGCGAGCCGGTGGACCCCTGCCGGGACGAGTTCTCTGCCTTCATCTTTAAAATTCAGGCCAACATGAACAAGGCCCACCGCGACCGTATTGCCTTTATGCGCATCTGCTCCGGCAAGTTCGAGCGCGGCATGGAGGCCTACCATGTGCAGGAGGGCAAGAATATCAAGCTGGCCACCGGCACCCAGCTGATGGCGCAGGACCGCGCCATCGTGGACGAGGCCTACGCCGGCGACATCATCGGCCTGTTCGACCCGGGCATCTTCTCCATCGGCGACACCCTGTGCACCGGCAAAAAGAAGGTCCAGTTCGCGGGCATCCCCACCTTCTCCCCGGAGCATTTTGCCCGCATTGAGCAGAAGGACACCATGAAGCGCAAGCAGTTCGTGAAGGGTATGGAGCAGATCGCGCAGGAAGGCGCCATCCAGATCTTCCGCGAAGTGGGCGGCGGCATGGAAGAAGTGGTTGTCGGCGTGGTCGGCGTGCTGCAGCTGGAAGTGCTGGAGTACCGTCTGAACACCGAGTACAACGTGGAGATCCGGATGCAGCAGCTCCCCTTTGAGCAGCTGCGCTGGGTGCAGAACGACCCCGACACCTACAACCTGCGGGATCTGGACCTGACCAGCGACACCAAGGCTGTGGAGGACATGAAGGGCAACCGTCTGCTGCTGTTCACCTCCGACTGGGCGGTGCGCTGGGCCGAGACCCACAACGAGAGCTTGCAGCTGAGCGAGTTCGGCAACATCTGATAAAAGAGCGCTGCGGAGTGCATCTGCGCTCCGCAGCCTTTTTTATATAGCAACCAAGAATACAACATAGAATGCCAGACATCGGAATGAGGGTTCCCATTGCGGGGAACACTGCTGGCACGGAGGGTAAAGTATATGCAGAACATCAATATTGGCAAAAGCGGCATTTCCGTGCCGTTTCTGGGCATGGGTACATGGGCCATCGGCGGCGGTGCATGGTGGGGCGATAACGACGATGCACTGTCCGTAAAGGCCATCCAGACTGCCGTAGAGCAGGGCATCCAGTGGATCGACACTGCACCCATCTACGGGCTGTACCACAGCGAGGAAGTGGTGGGTGAGGCCATGAAGCACATCGACCGCGACAAGGTGGTGCTTTCCACCAAGTGCGGCCTGGAGTGGCGGCACGAGACCCCCATCCTGCACAAGGTAGTGGACGGGGTACAGGTGTACCGCGACCTCTCTGCCAAGGGCATCATCGAGGATGTGGAGGACAGCCTGCGCCGTCTGCACACCGACCATCTGGATGTGCTGTACACCCACTGGCAGAGCCCGGACTTCGGCGTGTACCCGCTGGAAGAGACCATGGAAGCCATGATGAAGCTGAAGGAGCAGGGCAAGATCCGCGCCATCGGTGCTTCCAACGTCACCTCCGATATCATCCGGGGCTACTGCAAGTACGGCCAGCTGGACGTCATTCAGGAAAAGTACAGCCTGCTGACCCGCCGCATTGAAAAGCAGCTGCTGCCCACCTGCAAGGAGCTGGGCGTTTCGGTACAGGCCTACTCCCCGCTGGAGCAGGGTCTTCTGACCGGCAAGGTGACCATGGACACCACCTACCCGGAGGGCAGCACCCGTAATACGAACCCCTGCTTCCAGCCCACCCGCCGGGCACAGGCGCTGGAACTGCTGGCAAAGTGGAGCGATCTGACCGAGAAGTACGACTGCACTATGGCGCAGCTGGTCATCGCCATGACCGCCCGCATGATCCCGGGGCTGCACGTTCTGTGCGGTGCCCGCAAGCCAGAGCAGGTACTGGACAACGCCGGTGCGCTGCACATCAAGCTGGACGGCGCCGACGCCGTCCGCATGAAGTGGGACGTGGACGCGATCTCCTGAAGATAAACCAAACAACACCGGAGCATCTTCGGACGCTCCGGTGTTGTTTTTTATCTCTTATTCTCCTCTTGCCAGCGCTTGCAGCTTTTGCTTATCCAGCACCTGCACGCCGCCGCGATACAGCCGCACCCAGCCCTCCTGCGCAAAGTATTTGAGCATCCGGCTCACCACCTCGCGGGCAGAGCCCATGTACTTTGCCATCTGGTCGTGGGTCATGCGGAGGTCCGTGCCGCCGGTCTTGGCAAGCTCGTCGGTCAGAAAAATGGCAAGCCGCCGGTCGGCGCTCATAAACAAGATCTGCTGCATCGTCCACATGGTATCGGAAAAGCGCTCTGCCGTCATCTGGTAGGCGTAGCAGCGCACATAGACGTTTTCCTGCATCAGCTGTCGGAAGATGCCCGCGCTGATGCACAGCGCTTCGGTGTCCTCCTCGGCATCGATGTAAAGGTCGATGTTCACGGCGTCCATCACGCAGGAGGCGGACAGGATGCACACCTCCCCGCCGAACAGGCGGTACAGCGTCACGTCCCTGCCGTCCTCGGATAGCAGATAGGAGCGCAGCTGCCCGCTGCGCAGCAAAAGGATGCCCACACAGCTTTCCAGCGGGCTGTGCACCCGGGCGCCCTTGGCGTAATGCACCGGGCGGGTAAAGCGGCACAGCCGCTCCTGCTCTTCCGGGGTCAGCTGCTCCCAGAACGGAAACGCGCAGGCCAGACACCGGGCGTGCGGAGATGTTTCAACCATGCGATTCACCCCTTTCGCAGCGCCTTGGCGGCTTCCGTGCCCGCCAGTGCGCCCTCATAAACGGCCTTTGCCACCTGCAACAGCCCGCCGGTGCAATCCCCGGCGGCGTACAGGCCGGGCACGGTGGTCTGCATTTTGTCGTCCACCACGATGCGGCTGCCCTCTACGGCAGCGCCCAGCTTTCGGGCAAGTGCGGTGCTGCCCGCCACGCCCAGCGCCACAAATATGCCGGATACCTCCCGCACCGCGCCGCCCTCCAGCTGCACGCCGGTGACGGTCTGCTCGCCCAGAATGGCCTCCACCTTTTGGGTGCAGACGCTCACCTCGGGCGGGAAGTCTGCGGTCAGGGCTGCGCCGTTCGTCAGCAGAGTGACGCTTTTTACCACCGGCAAAAGCGCCTGCACCTCATGCAGGGCGTACTCGCCGCTGCCCAGCACCGCCACATCCTTTCCGCGGTAGAAAAAGGCATCGCAGGCGGCGCACCAGCTTACGCCGTGGCCTTCCAGCCCGGTCAGCCCCGGAATGCGGGGCACCGCGCGGGAAGCGCCCGTTGCCAGAATGACCGCGTCTGCCGGGTATGCGCCCGCCAGCGTTTCCACGGTCAAACGGTCGGTCCATGTCAGCCCCACGGCCTCGGTCTGCACGAATTGCACCCCCAGCCGCCGGGCATTCTCGATGCTGCGGCGTTCCAGCTCCGGCCCGGAGACCGGCTGGGCGAAGCCGTAATAGTTTTCGATTTTTTCGGCGCGCGCCAGCGCCCCGGAGCCCTTGGTCAGCACGGTGGTCTGCACCCCGGCGCGCACGGCGTACAGGGCAGCGGACACCCCCGCCGGACCGGAACCTACGATGACGATGTTGGACATGGTGTTGCTCCTTTGCATGGTTCTTTTGCCCTTATTATACACCAAAGCCGCGCAGATTTCTGTGACCGGGTCGCAAAAACTTTTTGGGCGGCGGGCACTGTTCAAGCTCCGGGGCGTGTGCTATACTGTTGTCATGTTAAAATTTCTGCCACAGGGGGCTTTTGCTTTATGTCCAAACAACGTCTGCTTTTCATCACCACCGGCGGCACCATTGCCAGCGTGCGCACCCAGCAGGGGCTGAAGCCCGTGCTTTCCAGCGAGGAGCTGCTTGCGCATCTGCCGGAATTGAAGGAGCTGTGCTGCCCGGAAACGCTGGCGCTGTGCAGCATCGACAGTACCGACCTCGGACAGGAGCACTGGCTCATGATGGCACGCGCCATTCAGGAAAACTACGCCCTGTACGATGGCTTTATCATCTGCCACGGCACGGATACGCTGGCGTACTCTGCGGCGGCGCTCTCTTATCTCATCCAGAACGCGGATAAGCCCATCATCCTCACCGGCGCGCAGCAGCCCATCTCCAACGAGATCACGGATGCCAAGAAAAACCTGCGGGACAGCGTGGTCTGCGCCATCGACCCGGGCAGCCGGGGCGTGATGGTGGTGTTTGGCGGGCACGTCATCGCGGGCACCCGCGCCAAGAAGAACAAGACCATCAGCTACGACGCCTTTGCCTCGGTCAACTTCCCGGAATTGGCGCTGGTGCAGGGCGACCGGCTGGTGCGGTACATTCCCTCGCCGTGGCCCACCGGCCCGGTGGAGTTCAGCCGCACGCTGGACAGCCGGGTGTTCCTGCTCAAGCTGACCCCGGGTATGTCCCCGGCGCTCATCCCGGAGATCTTCCACCTGTACGACTGCGTCATCGTGGAAAGTTTCGGCGTGGGCGGCATCCCGCAGCAGCTGATGGACGCCTTTGCCGCCGGGCTGGGCGATTACGAGACCACCCACAAGGTGCTCATCATGACCACGCAGGTCACCTACGAGGGCAGCGACGTGGGCGTGTACGAGGTGGGCAAGCGGGTGCGCAACCGCTTCCGCTTTTTGGAAGCCCACGATATGACCATCGAGGCCGTGGTGACCAAAAGTATGTGGCTGCTGGCACAGAACTGCGAAAGCTTTGACCAGCTGCAGCAGCGGTTCTACCGTCAGGTGAACTTTGACACCTTCTACCACTGAGCCGCGCTGCTGCGGGACGATTTTGAATGGTCGCCACGTGTGCTTTGACCATTTTCAGCGGAAAGGTTCTTTGATATTTCGCGTTTGGAGCGACCGCGTTTGCGGAGCGCAGCGGAGCAATGAAAGCCCCAGTGGGGCTTTTAAGCGGCAGAGCGGTCTGCGTTAGCAGATGGAGGGGCTTTGCCCCGACAAGCTCTGCGGAGCGCTCCAAACGCATTTTCACGGGTGGGGTCGTGGAGGGAAACGGCATTTATACCTGAAAACGCAAAAGCAGCCAGACCGGGCGGTCTGGCTGCTTTTATGCTTATAAAAATATTTTACTCTACCTCTTCATCCGCGAAGATCCACAGCACCTCGTTGATATGGGAGCCGCTGCGGGAGTAGGGGGTCACACGGATGCAGAAGCTGCGGCCATCCGTCTTGCGGTAGCGGTGCTCCAGCAGGTTGCTGCTGAACACGGTGCTGCGCACAAGGCCGAAATCGAACAGCTTTGCAAAGTTTTCTCTGTCCTCGGGCGCTACCAGCTTGTCGCGGTAGTTGGTCAACGCAGCGCGGAAAGAGCCGCCGCAGGTGTCCAGAACGGACTGGAAGTCGTCCGGCACAATAACGGGGCGCACGGTGTCCTCCTGCAAGTCCACCACGATTACTGTCTTGTATTTGGGGGCAAGCACCCTCAAAAAGTGCTCGGCATCCCGCTTTTCCTGCAGGGTGCGCTCCATCTTTTCGTTCAGGCCTTCCAGCTGGCGGGCGCGGCCGTTGTGGTCGTAGTAGGCCTGCCGGTCCTGCCGCATAGCAGCCTCGGCCTTGGCCACAGCCTCGTCCAGATGGCGCAGGTCGGCGGTCTGCTGGATGCCTACGGAAATAACATAGTCCTTTTCCTTCAAAAAGGCGCGCATCCGGTCCGCAGTGCTCCACACGCTGTAAGGCGGCTCGTTGGGGGTCAGGATGACAAATTCATCGCTGCCGATGCGGTACACCCGGCTGGTGGCAAAGAACTTGCGGGCGGCATTTGCCAGACAGCACAGCAGGGTGTCGCCGCTGCGGTGACCCAGATGCTCGTTTACCTCGTGCATCCCCACCACATCAATGTAGGTGCACACCACGGATTCGTACCCGCTGTTGGGCAGCTCCCGCAGGTCGGCTTCGTACCGGCTGCGGTTGGCAAGGCCGGTCAGGGTATCGTGGCTGTAAGAGAAGTCCAGCTCCTCGCTGAGCTGGTCGGCCTGTGCGTCGTTGCGCACCAGCACAGTCGCCCACGGGTTCTGGGCACAGCAGCCACGGCAGGGCAGCACCTCTGTGGTGACCCAGATATACTGGCCGGACACGTTCTCGCGGTAGCGGTAGAACTCCGGCGCGGTGGCGTGGTACAGCACAGAGCGCAAGGCCTCCAGATCGGTCTGCTCCAAAAACAGGTCTGCGTCCTCCTCGTGCACGATCTTCTCGTTCACCATGCGGTCGCAGTAGTTGACAAAATCTTCTTCTTTTTCCAGATCCGGATCCAGCAGGCGGGCGTCCCGCTTGATCACCCGGTACGCACCGGTGGCAAGGTTCAGCAGCGAGATCTCCAGCACGTTGTCGGTAAAGATCTGGTAGGCCTGCAAGGCCAGCGCGGTCTTTTCGGTGCCCGGGTTCTCCACCCGGCGGTCGCGGCGCATCAGGTCGCGGCGCAGATCCCAGTAATCCTGATTGGTGGGATCTGCCAGCAGTTTTTCGGCGTTTTCCACCGGCATGGGCTTGAAGAAGTAGTAGCCCTGCGAATACAGGCAGTCTGCGGCTTGCAGCATGGACACCTGCTCCGGGGTCTCCACACCCTCGGCGATGATGGGCAGGTTCAGCCGGTGTGCCATATCCACCACCGACTCCACGATCTGCACGCCCTTGCTGCGGTTCTCCTGATTCATGTCGATGAGCTTCATGTCCAGCTTGATGGCATCGACGTTGGTATCCTTGAGCATATTCAGCGAGGAATACCCGCTGCCGAAGTCGTCCATCATCACCGAGAAGCCCTTGCGGTGCAGGCCCTGAATGGCGCTTTCCACCATCTGGGTGTCCTCGGCTACCATGGTCTCGGTGATCTCGGCCAGCAGGAGCTTTGGCTCCAGCTTATATTTTTCCACCAGATCCGCAAAGATCTGCGGCACATCCAGATTGAGGATATCCTGCACCGAAACGTTCACCGACACCGGCACAAGGTTGCTGCCGCTTTCCTGCCACTTCTGCAAAGTCTGGCAGACAGATTCCCAGATGTACTGGTCCAGCCTCGTTACAAGGCCGGTGCGCTCCAGCAGCGGCATAAACTCGGCAGGGGGAACACAGCCCCGGGTGGGGTGGTTCCAGCGCACCAGCGCCTCCATGCCCACGATGGCGCGGGTGATGCTGTTACACTTGGGCTGCAAAAAGAAGCAGAATTCGTGGTTATCCAGTGCGCGCTCCAGCTCGCCCAGCAGCTGCTGCTGTTCTTTCAGCTCGTTGAGCATGGTGGGCTCAAAGCGGTGCAGGTAGCCGCTGTCGGTCGTCACACCGGCAATCTGCGCGTAGTTGCACAGGGTGGCGGCATCTGCACCGGGGTTTGCCTGCACAGGGCATACGCCCATTACCATAAAGAAGGTGACATCCTGCCTTCCGGCAGCCATGCAGGCCTGCAGCGTGGCAAGCACGGCGGTCTGCTCGGCCTTTTCGTCCGGCAGGCACAGGAAAAAGTCATCGTTTCCAAAATAGCCCACAGGATAGCCGGTCTGCCTGCTGTAACCCAGCAGACAGTTTGCCACAGTTTCCAGCAGAGCATCGCCCTTTTCGGTGCCGTAAAGCTCGTTATAAAGCTTGAAGTGCTGGATATCCACAGCGGCAACAGCCCATTCTGTTCCCTGATGCGCGGTCAGGAATGTATGCAGGGCCTGTAAAAATGCGTCCTTGCGGTCGATCCGCCCCAACGCAGCAGATGCCGGTGCGGCGGCATCTGCTTTGGTCTTTCGTTCCTCTGACATAACGATTCCTCACAATTTGGATAGTTTCAATACGGATAAGCCGATTGCGGTCGGTTTGTATACTTTATAATCAGTATAACACGGTTTAAGTCGTTTTGAAATAGTTTTTTCACACTTTTTAACAACATTATTCGAGCGAAGTGCAACAAAAATGCCACACGCAGCAGCGCCGGTGCGGCATTCAGGATCATTTGGTATTCTTGTTGTCGTCCTTGTTTTCCTGTTCGGCGCGGTGCAGCATCTCCCGCAATGTGGGCAGACTGCGCAGCTTGCTGCCGTGCCGGAGCTTCGGGTAGGCACGCAGCATACGGCGCGGGCCCACGATGCGGGGGGTGCGCAGCAGCTGCGCCTGCATTTCCTCGCTGCGCTGCTGCAGCTCGGCGGCCAGCTGTTCCAATTGCAGCAGCTCGGCGGCGCGCTCGGCAGTGCCCTTGGCAGCAAGGCGGGCGGCGTTGGCAGCTTCGGCAGCGTTCAGGCGGGCGTCCTCGCTGGCGCGGCGGGCAGCCTCGGTAGCCTCGGCAGCCTTGGCGCGGATGGCAGCCATGGTCTCACGGGCAGAGGGGCGCTTTCCGGCAGCATCCCGCGCTTCGGCGGCGGCAAGCTTGAATTGCAGCCGTCCCTCGTCCAGCTTCTTGTCGGCG
>OHDD01000812.1_pt1 | contig 15497 bp, 14 predicted proteins | sample 1566941 | NCBI WGS metagenome assembly OHDD01 (sample SAMEA3879580, study PRJEB24766) | human gut metagenome | biome: human-associated habitat; feature: feces | place: USA | collected 1985/1987 | reverse complement strand
AGTTGCCCCGATTAGAACCTGAATCTAACGCGTCTGCCAATTCCGCCATATCCGCTTATTTTGTTTTTGTCCGTGAGCTGTTCGGCTCGGAACGTTGATAATTATACCATGGATTCCAAAAATGTCAAGCATTTTCTCCAAAAAAGTTCTACTTATTTTTATCCAGCGTATCTGCGGCAAAAATCCCCGCCGCAGGCGGAATTTCCGGCCACGGCGGGGAGCATTCATTTCTGCTTTTCCGTTCTTTTGTGCACCATGGATCCTCAGTGCTCTTCCGCGGCAAGGTCCAGCGGTTTGCTGTCACCGTCTTCGTCGATCATCCGGTAGCCGACGCCCAGCTCATTGAGGATATAATTGTTGCTGCCCGGGCGGCTGCCCAGCTTTTTGCGGATATTGGCCATATTCACCTGCAGCTTCTTGGTGCTGCTGGCGTCCGTGTCGCCCCAGATGGCCCGGACGATGGCCGCATAGGTCATCACGCGCCCGGCGTGCTCGGACAGGAAGGCCACGATATTGTATTCCGTCTGGGTCAGGCGCACCTCCTGCCCGTCCACGAACACCTTGCGGCGCTCGTAGTTGATGGTGAGGCCCTGTGCGCTGAACACCCCGCCGGGCAGACTGCCGCCGCCATAGCGGTTCACCCGCAGCGCAGCCCGCACCCGGGCCAGCAGCTCACCGGTGCCGAAGGGCTTGGTGATATAGTCGTTGGCACCGAGGTCGAGGGCCTCGATCTTATCCTGCTCGGTGGTGCGGGCCGACAGGACGATGATGGGGGTCAGATACTTCTGCCGGATGGAGCGGATGGCGTCCAGACCGTCCCGGTCGGGCAGGCCGAGGTCCAGGATGACGAGGTCTGGGTTATAGGAGATGAACATGGTCATGCCCATCACGCAGGTCTGGGCCACCAGCGCCTGATAGCCGTTGGTCTCCAGCAGGGTCTGGATGAAGCTGCAGATGTTCGCCTCATCCTCGATGATAAGTACCTTGAATTTATTATTGCTCATCCTCTGTTTCCTCCGTATCCACTTCTTCGGTCTCCAGCCAGAACCGGATGGTCGTACCCTCGCCGGGCGTGCTCTCGGCCTTTATCTCGCCGCCGTGGGCTTTGATGATGGCCGCGCATACCGACAGCCCGATGCCCATGCCGTGCTTGCCGCCCGACGAGGTATCCTGCGTCAGGGTCGTGCCGGTGAAGAGGGTCTTGAGCCGCTCTTTCGGGATGCCGCAGCCGTCGTCCTTCACCTCAAACACAGCCCGGCTGCCCAGCGTGAACACCCGCAGCGTCAGGCAGGTCATCCCCTTGGCATGGAGCACCGCGTTTTCCAAAAGGTTCGTCAGCACCTGCTGGATGAGCATGGAGTCCATCGGGATGACGATGAAGTCATCCGGAAGCTTTACTTCCACCGGTACGCCGGGGTGGAGCTTCTGGAACCGCACCAGCACCGTATCCACCAGCTCTTCCAGCACGGTGGGCGTCTTCTGGATGGCGACGCCGTCGGCGTCGATGCGGGTGACGGAGAGTAGATTTTCCACCATCCGGTTGAGCCACTGGGCGTCGGCACAGGCCTCGGAAAGGAGCTTTATCTTCTGCTCCCGGCCCAGCGAGTCGTAGTTGTCGATGACCGTAGAGCAGGCCCCGTAGATGGACGTCAGCGGAGTGCGCAGGTCGTGGGAGACAGCCCGCAGGAGGTTGGCTCGCATTTTCTCTGTCTCGCTCTCCATCCGCAGCTGCTCCTGCTTTTTGATGCGGGTGGTCAGAGTGCTCGTCATAAAGGAGACCACCAGCATCACCACGCCGGAGAAGATGTTCTCCGGGATGGTGAAGTTGAAGGCAAAGTAGGGCGTGCGGAACGCGAAGTTGACCGCCAGCACGCTGATGACAGAACCGGCCACGCCCCACCAGTAGCCGTCGGTGTACATGGAAACAAAAAACACCGCCAGCAGGAACACCATCGAGGCCACACCGTCGATGCGGCCGCTGATGAACTGGATGAGCGTCACACAGGCGAACGCCCCGATGAGCGCCGCCAAAAGTACCCAGACGTCCTTTTTCCGGAGCATCTGCTTCATTTGCTGTCCCTCCCGATATATATTCGGTTACACTGTAAAAGTATACCACAAATAAATTAAAGATACAGCAAAGGGTGGGCATTTTTCCGTGGTTCCAAAGGGTTGACAAAAGTGCGTTCCTGGCTCACAATAGAATCATCTTCTTTATCGTAATAAAGGAAAGGGAAAGAATATGCTGTATTTTGAGAACGACTACTGCGAGGGTGCGCATCCCGCCATCCTGCAGAAGCTGACGGAAACGAACTTCGAGAAGGTGTCCGGCTACGGCACCGACCCCTACTGCGCCAGCGCAAAAGAGAAGATACGCGCCGCCTGCGCCTGCCCCGAGGAGGCAGACGTCTTCTTCATCTCCGGCGGCACCCAGGCCAACTCCATCGTCATCGCCTCCGTGCTCCGCCGCTGGGAGGGCGTCATCGCCGCCGCCACCGGCCATGTGGCCGGTCATGAGGCGGGTGCCATCGAGTTCACCGGCCACAAGGTCATCGGCCTGCCCCAGAAGAACGGCAAGCTGGATGCCGCCACGGTGGAGGATTTCTGCAAGACCTTCTACGCCGACTCGAACCACGACCACATGGTCTTCCCCGGCATGGTGTATATCTCCCACCCCACCGAGTACGGCACCCTGTACACCAAGGCGGAGCTGGAAGCCCTGCACGCTGTGTGTCAGGAGTACAAGATGCCGCTGTTCCTCGATGGTGCACGGCTGGGCTATGGTCTGGCTGCCGAGGGCACGGACGTGACGCTGGCCGACCTTGCCCGGCTGACCGATGTGTTCTACATCGGCGGCACCAAGGTGGGTGCGCTGTGCGGCGAGGCTGTGGTGTTCCCCCACGGCGCACCGGCGCATTTTATGACCATGGTCAAGCAGCAGGGCGCACTGCTGGCAAAGGGGCGGCTGCTGGGCATCCAGTTTGACGTGCTGTTCACCGATGGCCTGTATTTCTCCATCAGCAAAAACGCCATTGCCACCGCCAACCGCCTGAAGGCCGGGTTTGCGGCAAAGGGCTATCGCTTCTTTATGGACTCCCCCACCAACCAGATCTTCCTTGTGCTGGAAAACGCTCAGCTGGCTGCGCTGGAAGGCAAGGCAAAGTTCGGCTTCTGGGAAAAGTTCGACGACACCCATACCGTGGTGCGCATCGCCACCAGCTGGGCCACCCGCATGGACGAGGTGGAAGCACTGATCGACCTGATGTGATCCTACGCTCCTTTTGAGGGTATAACGTTTTGAATGCCCTCCGCGTTGCTCTGGGCATTTTTAGCGGAAAAGCATTTATAATTTTGGGACAGCGGAGCGTCTGCGGACGCTCCGCTGTCCCGTTTTCACGGAAAAGGCTCAGAAGCACCTGTCGGCGCTTCTGAGCCTTTTTTATCGTTCTTCTGTATTCCACGGCTGCGGGGTGCTTTCCAGCGGCTGACCGGCGGCAAGGGCGCGCTCCATCAGCAGGGCAAGGTAGGCGTCCTGCAAGGCGTCTGCCAGCGGGTACACCTCTGCCCCGCCGGCAAGATAGCCCTGCATCCTGTCCAGAAAACAGGCGATGGCGGTCTCGTCCTCGTTCAGCCCCGCCTGCGCGGCGGCAGCTGCCAGCGGGTCGGGCAGCGGGGTCAACAGACGGCACACCGGCTCCCCGGCGGCATCCAGACAGCGCAGGGTGTCGTCGAACACTTCGCCCCGCTCTCCCTGCACACTGGTGTGGGTGCTGCGCAGATAGGAGTGGTACTGCACACCGTTAAAATCCAGAAACGCCGTGCCGCCGCCTGCAAATTCCAGCGTGTGCTGCTGCAAGGTCTTTTCCACCAGAGCGCCGTTATGCACCGCACCCCAGCGGGAATCCGTTTCGATGATCCTTTCCGTCCAGCTGCGTCCGGTCACCCGCACCGGCTGCTGCCCGGCATTCAGGAACTGCCGCGCCAGACTGACCGCGTGGTAGCCGTGCGCCACCGACAGCCGGGCAAACTGCGGCGTGCCCAGTGCGCCGCTGCGCACCGCCGCCAGCCGTTTTGCCAGCCGCACGCCGCCGGGCGTCAGGCAAAACAGGGCAATGGATTCAGGCTTTACGGTATTCATGGCTAAAATCCGCTGCGTACAGTTTTGAGTAGTGATACTCATCGCCGAGGAAGGGGCCGACCAGGATCAGCGCCGTTTTGCGGATCCCGGCGTCGCGTACTTTGTCGCCGATGTCCGCGAGGGTACCGCGGACGGTCTGGCTTTCCGGCCAGGTGGCCTTGTAGATCACCGCGACCGGGGTGGTCGCGGGGTAGCCGCCCTCCACCAGCCGCTCCGCCACCCGGTGAATACGTTGCACCGACAGGTAAATCGCCATCGAGGTTTGATGGCTGGCAAAGGCTTCCAGCTGTTCGCGCGCGGGAACCGGCGTGCGCCCTTCCAGACGGGTAATAATCAGACTCTGCGAGACTTCGGGTACCGTGTACTCCACCCCCAGCTCCGCCGCCGCGCCGAGGAAAGCGCTGACGCCCGGCACCACCTGCCAGCGGATCCCGCGGCGGGTCAGCTCTTCGCCCTGCTCGCGCACCGAGCCATATAGCGAGACGTCGCCCGTCTGCAGACGCACCACCGTTTTTCCCGCCTTCACCCCCGCCTCCATCAGGTCGAGGATCTGCTCCAGATGCAGCGCGGCGCTGTCGTGGCACTCCGCCTGTGGCGTACAGTAGGCCAGTAGCTCGGTGTTGATCAGCGACCCGGCGTAGATCACTACCTGCGCCTGCTGTAGCAGACGGTAGCCTTTGAGAGTAATCAGTTCGCGATCGCCTGGACCGGCGCCGACGAACCACACGCAATGGGGATCAAAAGTCTCAGCCATGGTTTTCTTCCTTCTGACAGGCGATGACAAAAACGGGATTATGGGGTTTGAAGTAGTGGCCGCTGCCCAGGATAGCCAGGGTGGAGACCGCCAGCTGCTGGCAGTCCACCTCGTGGATGCCGCTCTGCCGCAGGTGCGCCAGAGCGCTATGAAGGTTTTCCTGCAAAATAAAAGACATCACCAGCCGGCCGCCGGGATGCAGCTGCGCCAGCGACCAGTCGATCAGCGCCGTCAGGTGGCCGCCGCTGCCCCCCATAAAGATCGCGTCGGCTTTGTCGGCGACCGCCAGCGGCGCAACGCCCGCCACGATAGCGATGTTGTCGCAGCCAAAGCGCTGCCGGTTCTCCGCCAGCAGGCGCAGCGCGTCGGCCTGACGCTCAATCGCCGTCACCCGCAGCGCCGGGTTCTGTAGAGCAGCCTCAATGCTGACGCTGCCTGTGCCCGCGCCGATATCAATCAGATGGCGCGCCCGGTGCAGCTCCAGCTTCGCCAGCGCCAGCGCGCGCACGGCCTCTTTGGTCATCGGCACCTGGGCGCCGCGCAAAAACAGCTCATCTTTCATCGAGGATCACCACCGCATTCATCTCATATTCGTCCTCCACGGCGCTGACCGGCAGCCAGTGGATCCGCTCGTTTTCCATCGCCAGGTTCTCGCCTATCACCATCCAGCGATGGCCTTTGCCGCGGGCCATCAGCTGGGCGGCTATCTCCCGCGGTCCGCAGCGGCCGTCGGTCACCATGGCGACTTTCCGGTGGGCAGCCAGAGCATCGAAGCTCACCGCCCGGCCATGGCTGCTGGTCAGCCACATATCGTTCATGTCGATGCCCGCCCGGGCGCAGAGGTACTGCACCGCGCTGATGCCGGGGATCACCTGCACTCGTTCCCGGCCAAAATGGGCAATCAGCCGGGTGCCAATGCCATAGAACAGCGGGTCGCCAGAGGCCAGCACCACGACGCGGCGCCCGGTACGGGCCTCAATCCACGCCAGCAGCGCCGGCATATCGGCCCCCAGCGCGAAGCGCTCGCCGGCGAAGTCGGGAAACTGCTGGAGATGGCGGCTGCCGCCCACCAGCGGGATCAGCCACTGCAGCCCCGCCGGGCCCATTCCCACGACCGTCAACATGTCAGCTCCCGGGCAATCGCCTCCAGCGGACGGCTGCTGCCCAGTACCTGGTTATCAAAAGAAAACAGAACCGCGTCGCAGGTGGGCGGTTGCTGAGTGAAGCGCAGCATCTCAAGAACACGCTGGCAGATTCGCTCAGCCAGATGGTTATAGAGGCGCTGGTATCCCCAGGCGTCGATATGCTCCATTGCCGCTTCGGTAGTGTCGCACTCGCTGACCAGCGTCAGCAGCGGCAGCGGCGCGCCAAGCAGCGCCAGATGAGCGACGAGAGTTTCCATCCGCGCATCGGCGATATGGCTGTGGGTATGAAAGATCCCGGCGGCGATTTTGATCAGTTTGCCGGGATGGCCAATGAGCACAATCTGGCGGAAACCGAGCCGAACCGCCTCTTCAATCATGTAGCCGACGAAGTTGCTCATGGTGACCACCATCTGCGGGTCGATGCCCATCTGCTCGCGGACAAAGCGCTCACCGTGGTTGCCCGGCACCAGCACCACGCGCTCCAGCCCGGCGGCGCGTTTTATCTCCAGCTCGAGGGAGAGCGAGCGCTTCCAGCTCTCTTCCGACATCGGGGTAACGATCCCCGTGGTGCCGATAATCGAGATCCCGCCGAGGATCCCCAGCCGGGCGTTATAGGTTTTTTGCGCGCGAAGTACGCCTTCCGGAGCAAAAATCTCCACCTGCGCGCCGCGGGTAGGACCTATCGCTTCGCGCACGGCGGTCTCGATGGTGTGCCGCGGAGTGCGGTTTATCGCCGGGCTGCCTGTCGGCAGGCCGATCCCTTTGCGGGTCACCGTGCCGATACCCTCCCCGCCCTGCAGGCTAATCTCTCCGCTGTCATTGAGGGTGACCCGGGCAAAAATCAGCATGCCGTGGGTGGCGTCGACATCATCGCCGCCGTCTTTACGGATCGCGGCGACCGCCTGCTGCCCTTCGACGTGCGGGGACTCAACGTTCAGGCACAGGGTGACGCCGGAGGGGGTGACGATCGAGACCTGATGAATCAGATGCTGGCGCATCACCATCAGCGCCGCCACTTTTGCCGCCGCTGTGGCGCAGGAGCCGGTGGTGTAGCCCTTGCGCAGCGCTTTGCCGTGATGCCACACCGGGGCGTCAAAGGTCTGATCGCTCATTGCGCCTCCCGCAGGTGGTAAAGCAGAGCGTTCACAATCGCTGCCGCCACGTTGCTTCCCCCTTTGCGGCCGAGCGCGGCGATGGCCGGCAGGCCGCTCTCGCTGAGCGCCGCTTTCGACTCCGCCGCGCCGACGAACCCGACCGGCACCCCCACCACGCCGCCGATGGCGGTCTCGCGATGTTCCAGCAGGCGAAACAGCGCGGTTGGCGCATTGCCGAAGACGAACACTTTCTCCCCGGGCTCCTGCACCGCAATATCCACCGCCGCCATCGAGCGGGTCATCCCCCGGCTTTGCGCCTCGCGCACCACCCGCGGGTCGCTGATATAGCAGCGGCATTCGCCGCCAAAGCGGGCCAGCAGGGTTTTGTTGATCCCGGACAGCGCCATGGTGGTATCGGTATACAGCGTGCAGGGCCGGCTCAAGGCCTCACTCAGCGCGATCAGGGCATCCGGAGAAAACCACAGAATATCCAGCCAGTCGAAGTCAGCGGTGGTGTGGATCACCCGCTTGATAATCGCCTCGTGCAGCGGGCTGGCGAAACGGTAGTCCGGTCGCGTTTCGGCGATGATCTCGCTGATGATGTCGAAGCTTTTCGCCTCGATCGCCTGCGGTTGTTGGATGTACTGCATCAGGTTCTCCTCAGGCCGCGCCGACCAGCCAGTAGCGCACGCCGATAAACAGCGCCAGCGCCAGGCTTGACGCCACCCACATTAATCGAATGGTTCGGGAAATATCGTCCACCGCGATGTCGCGGACGGCGTCGCCTATCCAGGGCTTTTCAACGCGCTGGCCGAAGTAATCGTTCGGGCCGCCAAGGCGGATCCCCAGCGCGCCGGCGACGGTCGCTTCCGGCCAGGCGCAGTTAGGACTGCTGTGCTGATAGCGATCGCGCCAGCCCGTACGCAGCGCCCGGGCGCCATCTTCCCGGCATAGCACCGCGGCAAGGCTGAGCAACAGCCAGCTCAGCCGGGCGGGAAGGAAGTTGGCTACATCATCAAGACGAGCGCTGACCATGCCGATCGCCCGGTATTTTTCGTGTTTATAGCCGACCATGGAATCGAGGGTGTTGACCGCTTTATAGGCCATGGCCAGCGGCGCGCCGCCGAGGAGCAGGAAAAAGAGCGGCGCGATAATGCCATCCACCGTGTTCTCCGCCACGGTCTCCACCACCGCACGGTTGATCTGCGCTGGCTGGAGCTGAGAGGTATCGCGCCCGACAATCCAGGAGAGCTTATGCCGGCTTTCGGCGAGATCTCCGGCCTGCAGCGGCCGGGCCACCGCCATCGCCGACTGTGCCAGACAGCGTCCCGCCAGCGCGGTGAAGATCATCCACACTTCCACCAGCCATCCAAGCCAGGGGTGGATCCCGTGCGCCAGCGCCAGTACGCCCCAGGCCACGCCCCATGTCAGGCCGATCACCACCAGCCACATCACCCCGCCGCCGATGCGCAGCGCCCGGTCGCTATGGCAGACGCGTCGCACTACACGCTGGCTGACGGCGATCAGGCGACCTATCCAGCGCACCGGATGCGGCCAGTGCGGCGGATCGCCAATGACGGCATCAAGTATCCAGGCTACACACCAGGCGAGAAGGGTCATAGCGCCCTCCTTGCTGCCCGCAACCAGTGGTTGAGCATGGTGGGACGCTGGGCAAAATGGACATGGAGATAGCTGGCAAAGGCGCTGCCGGACTGCCATCCTCCCTGCCACTGCTGGAGCGTCTTACCGTCTCGCTGTTTACGGCAGGCCAGTACGGCGGGGGTGGCGGGAGAAAAATCGGAGTAATGAAATTCATGGCCGCGCAGCCACTCGCCAGGGGCTGCCAGCAGCGTCTGCTGCTGCGCCTGCGCTTCGCAGTAGCCGAACCGGGTCAGACGCGTCCCCATTCGGCTGTGTCCGGGAATAATATCCGCCATCGTGTAGCGCTCGCCGCTGGTGACTTCCAGGGTCGTGCCCAGGTACATCAGGCCGCCGCACTCGGCGTAGATCGCCACCCCGCGCCGGTGCGCCGCGCGAAGCTGTGTCAGCATCTCGTGGTTAGCGGATAGCCCGGCCGCATGCAGCTCCGGATAGCCGCCGCCGAGCCAGATCATCTGGCAGGCCGGCAGCTGGCGATCGCGTAGTGGGCTAAAGCGCACCATCTTCACGCCGCAGCGCGCCAGCAGCGCCAGGTTATCGGGGTAATAAAAATTGAAGGCCTCATCGTCGGCGAGGGCCAGCGTCAGTCCTTCGCCGGCATCGGCGGCAAGCTGTTCTCCCCACTCGCCGATCGGCATGGCGGCCAGTTCGCTGAGGGCCAGCAGCCGGTCTATGTCGAGGGTGCGCCCCAGCAGGCTGGCAAAATCCCGCCATGCCTGCTGATTGACCACCGACTCGCGGACGGTCACCAGTCCCAGATGTCGTTCGGGCAGCGCCACGCCTTCCACGCGCGGCACATAGCCGAGCACTGGCACCTGACAGTAGCGCTCAATGGCGCTTTTCAGCAGCTGGAAGTGCGCGTCGCTGTTGACCCGATTGACGATAACGCCAGCGATGTCGAGAGCCGGATCAAAATGTTGAAAACCCATCACCGTGGCGGCGATGGAGGTCGACACCGCTTTGCCATCGACCAGCAAAATCACCGGGCAGCCAAGCTGCTTAGCCATTGCCGCGCTGCTGCAGTAGTTGGGGTCGGTGCCGTAGCCGTCATACAGGCCCATCACCCCTTCGATAACCGCGATATCGGCCTGCTGTAGCTGTTCGGTAAACAGCGCGTTGAGTATCGGGGCGGGAAGCATAAAGCTGTCGAGATTGCGGGAAGCGATGCCGCTGATGGCGGTGTGCCAGGCGGTATCCAGGTAGTCAGGCCCTACTTTACAGGGTTGCACCCGCATACCGCGTTGTTGGAGCAAGCTGAGCAGGCCGAGCGTAACGGTGGTTTTGCCACAACCGCTGCCGGTACCCGCAAGAATGAACGCACGCCTGGTTGCCATACCCTGTCCTGTTCTGGCGGTCAGGGTATAGCTACGCGCATGCCTGGTCCTGCGACCACGCACCGCTAAGCCACCCACTTCCCACCGAAGTTGTTGGTCAGTTACCGGCAGGCAGGTCTTCTGGCTTAGCCTCGTTCTCGCCCGCCCTTCCCAATCTTTCGATCAGTGGTTTTTGCGGGGTCGTCAGCATCACAGCAGCGGGGGCTGCGGGGGATTTACACCCCCTTCCCTGACACCAAACTGGTGTCGAACCTGTCGGTTTGTTTCGCCGATGCGCCCTGCATCGACGGGTATTACTTTATGTTTTCTTTTACCGTTTCATCACTCGTCACAATGACGTCAGTGAAGGAAAGCGGTGTTGTGATAATCAGCTGTCTCGTATTAACGGACACTCTATCTCATCACAAAAATAAAAACTGGTGTAGTTTATCCCTCGAATATCACTATTTTGTTGCGCTATGACAATTTATTGCTCTACTGTCGTTTTTTTCATTTTATATTGATGAAGATACTCGGGGATATCAAAAATCGGCAATAGCAAAATATTGTCATTTAAAAAGACTCAGTTTGTGATCCGGCATTAATTTGCTGACGAAATGCCTGCGGCGTTACCTGATAGGTCTGGCGAAACACTTTGCAAAAATAGCTGGTTTGCGAAAAACCTAAATTCCGCGCGATGCTGGCGATGCTCCAGTCGCTGTGGCATAGCAGCTCTTTTGCGCTCGCCATCCGCTGCTGATTGACCCAGGCGTTAAAACCGATCCCCTGATACTTTTTAAACAGTTTGCTGAAGTAGTACGGGCTGAGATAGACATGCGCCGCCACATCCTCCAGACGCAGCTCATCGGAGAGATGCGCGTCGATATAGCGCAGCGCCTTCTTCATTTTGCCATCGTGCGGCGAGGGCGCCCGGCTGGCCTGCGCCGGGTCGTTCTGCGACGGGTTATCTTTGATAACCACAAAGTTGAGCTGTTTTTTCAGGCAATTCTCGACGATCAGCTTCAGCAGATCCGCCGAAGCGATAACCCGCGAATAGTCCATCTCCGGCACATCGCGAAACGCCTGGACCAGCGCCGGATCGTCCTGCCAGCGGTCATCGACGTTCAAGATATCAACCAGTTCAACATCATTGCTCAGACGCACCTGCCCGCACAGCACGAAACCGACCAGGTGGCCGGCGATCACCAGCGGGATGGAAAAATCGGTTAACCCCGCATGACAGCGGTAGATACACAGCTGGTCTTTTTTCGAGGCTTCCAGCCCGCCGCAGCGGTCGCTCATGCGACAGCGTCCGCTGTGCTCCGGGTGCTGACGCATCAGCTGGCAAAACGGCGTGAAATTAAACAATTCAGAAATCTCATCACCGTGAATATTGACGACCACAACCGCCAGACTGGTGGCTTGCGCAAAATCCTGTGCGATTTTATTGATGAGTTCTGAGTTTAGGGTACTCGCAGAAATCATGATAAAACCCCTCAGTTAATTTTTTGTTATAAATAAAACATATTTTTCATATTTACCTTTTTTAGCATCAGATCCCATCGACGATAAAAAAGTGCATTGACAATAACAAAAGTCTCCCAACCCGGGGAGACTTTTTGAGCGGTTCGTGATATCGGTTCATGAAATTAGCCTGGCTATTTCACAGATACATTCCCCTTATGACGCTAACGCGTATTTTCTTCCTCCACGCAGGTATGACAGGGCAGATTATTGGCGATAAGAAAACGATAAATTGCGGCGCCGAGGCAGGCCCCTAACAACGGTGCGATAATGGGCACGATAAAATAGGGAATATCTCTTCCCCCGGTCATGGCGATATTGCCCCACCCGGCGAACCAGGTGAACAATTTCGGGCCAAAATCGCGTGCTGGATTCATCGCGAAGCCGGTAAGCGGCCCGGTCGAGGCGCCGATCACCGCCACCAGAATGCCAATCAACAGCGGCGCCAGTGGGCCCTTGGGTACGCCGTTGCCATCATCGGTGAGCGCCATGATCATCCCCATCAGCATCGAGGTGATCACCACCTCCACCAGCGCCGCATGCCAGATGCTGAGCTCAGGCGCCGGGTAGGTACTGAATATACTGGCCAGCTGCAGGCTTTCCAGGCTGCCACGCACCATATGATGCACCGTTTCAAATTGCGTAAACAGGGTGCTGTAAAGTATCCAGGCCAGCACGGCGCCGCCAAACGCGCCGGCGACCTGAGCCAGGATATAGGGCACCACTTTTCTGCCCGGGAAGCAGGCAAACAGCCACAGGGCGACGGTGACCGCGGGGTTCAGATGTCCCCCCGAAATGCCGGCCGTCAGGTACACCGCCAGAGAAATACCCAGTCCCCAGATAATACAGATCTCCCACAGCCCCAGGCTGGCGCCGGTCAGTTTCAGGGCGCTCAGGCAGCAGATACCAAAAAACAGAAACAGCCCGGTGCCTAAAAACTCGGCGATACATTGCGCGCGTAAAGAACCATTCATTGTGACACCTCGTGACGAAGTTCGTGTCCAGGCCAGCCAACCATCCGCTGGCTCGTTGGGTACGGCGAGGCCCACTATAGAAACCGGCAGCGGCAAAGTGTTGGCATCCTGCGGAAATCGGGCGGCGTAAAGTCGCCGAAGAAGAATAATTTATTGCTATTTGTTCGCGAATCCATGCAGCAATGGCGGGCGTTCAGGGGGTATTTTAATTTCCAACTAAATGATAAAAAATTGCGAAAGCGCAGTGCTTATTTTCCAACAAATATCACATCACGCAAAATATCGCATAGCAAAAACAATTTAAAAAATCACCTTTTAAAATGTAAATACGGAGCGTGAATTGCAATATAATCACATTTATACAAACAATAAAATCAAGTAAAAACAACGATATAAAATAAAATAAATCTATTTTATACTATATAAAAACCACTATTTTTTCGCTCTCCACCATCAACTCAGCCATTCTTTTTCGCCGCTCCGCCATATAGTTCCCTCACTGGCACATATCCTGCGAGGTCTTTATGCAACAAGAAGCATTAGGAATGGTAGAAACCAAAGGCTTAACCGCAGCCATAGAGGCCGCTGACGCAATGGTTAAGTCGGCCAACGTTTTATTAGTTGGCTATGAAAGGATCGGTTCAGGCCTGGTGACCGTCATCGTGCGTGGCGACGTGGGGGCAGTTAAAGCCGCCACCGACGCCGGTGCCGCCGCAGCCCGCCACGTGGGCGAAGTGAAAGCCGTACACGTCATTCCCCGCCCCCATACCGATGTTGAAAAAATCTTACCGAAGGGGAATAGCCAATGAGCAGCAATGAGCTGGTTGAACAGATCATGGCGCAAGTCATAGCCCGTGTGGCGACGCCAGAGCAGCAGGCGCTTCCCGATACCCCCCATCCCACAGGAGAGACGGCTATGGCAGAGAAAAGCTGCAGCTTAACGGAATTTGTCGGGACCGCCATTGGCGACACCCTCGGGCTGGTCATCGCCAACGTGGATGCCGCGTTGCTGGAGGCGATGAAGCTCGAAAAACGCTATCGCTCTATCGGCATCCTCGGCGCCCGCACCGGCGCCGGGCCGCACATCATGGCCGCCGATGAAGCGGTCAAAGCCACCAACACCGAAGTGGTCAGCATTGAGCTTCCTCGCGACACCAAAGGCGGCGCCGGCCATGGCTCGCTGATTGTGCTGGGCGGGAATGATGTTTCCGACGTCAAACGCGGGATTGAGGTCGCGCTGAAAGAGCTGGACCGTACCTTCGGCGATGTCTACGGCAACGAAGCGGGTCATATTGAGCTGCAGTATACCGCGCGCGCCAGTTATGCCCTGGAAAAAGCGTTCGGCGCCCCACTGGGCCGCGCCTGCGGCATTATCGTCGGCGCCCCGGCGTCCGTTGGCGTGCTGATGGCCGATACCGCGCTGAAATCAGCCAACGTCGAGGTGGTAGCTTACAGCTCACCGGCCCACGGCACCAGTTTCAGCAACGAAGCCATTCTGGTGATTTCCGGCGACTCCGGCGCGGTGCGCCAGGCGGTGATCTCCGCCCGGGAGATCGGCAAAACCGTACTGGCGACGCTGGGCGCCGAACCGAAAAACGATCGCCCCTCCTACATTTAATATCCGCGAGGCTGATTCATGAGATCGAAAAGATTTGAAGCACTGGCGAAACGCCCTGTGAATCAGGATGGTTTCGTTAAGGAGTGGATTGAAGAGGGCTTTATCGCGATGGAAAGCCCTAACGATCCCAAACCTTCTATCCGCATCGTCAACGGCGCGGTGACCGAACTCGACGGTAAACCGGTTGAGCAGTTCGACCTGATTGACCACTTTATCGCGCGCTACGGCATTAATCTCGCCCGGGCCGAAGAAGTGATGGCCATGGATTCGGTTAAGCTCGCCAACATGCTCTGCGACCCGAACGTTAAACGCAGCGACATCGTGCCGCTCACTACCGCGATGACCCCGGCGAAAATCGTGGAAGTGGTGTCGCATATGAACGTGGTAGAGATGATGATGGCGATGCAAAAAATGCGCGCCCGCCGCACGCCGTCCCAGCAGGCGCATGTCACTAATATCAAAGATAATCCCGTACAGATTGCCGCCGACGCCGCTGAAGGCGCATGGCGCGGCTTTGACGAGCAGGAGACCACCGTCGCCGTGGCGCGCTACGCGCCGTTCAACGCCATCGCCCTGCTGGTGGGTTCACAGGTTGGCCGCCCCGGCGTCCTCACCCAGTGTTCGCTGGAAGAAGCCACCGAGCTGAAACTGGGCATGCTGGGCCACACCTGCTATGCCGAAACCATTTCGGTATACGGTACGGAACCGGTGTTTACCGATGGCGATGACACTCCATGGTCGAAAGGCTTCCTCGCCTCCTCCTACGCCTCGCGCGGCCTGAAAATGCGCTTTACCTCCGGTTCCGGTTCTGAAGTACAGATGGGCTATGCCGAAGGCAAATCGATGCTTTATCTCGAAGCGCGCTGCATCTACATCACCAAAGCCGCCGGGGTGCAAGGCCTGCAGAATGGCTCCGTCAGCTGTATCGGCGTGCCGTCCGCCGTGCCGTCCGGGATCCGCGCCGTACTGGCGGAAAACCTGATCTGCTCAGCGCTGGATCTGGAGTGCGCCTCCAGCAACGATCAAACCTTTACCCACTCGGATATGCGGCGTACCGCGCGTCTGCTGATGCAGTTCCTGCCAGGCACCGACTTCATCTCCTCCGGTTACTCGGCGGTGCCCAACTACGACAACATGTTCGCCGGTTCCAACGAAGATGCCGAAGACTTCGATGACTACAACGTGATCCAGCGCGACCTGAAGGTCGATGGCGGCCTGCGGCCGGTGCGTGAAGAGGACGTGATCGCCATTCGCAACAAAGCCGCCCGCGCGCTGCAG
>OHDD01000799.1_pt1 | contig 15601 bp, 12 predicted proteins | sample 1566941 | NCBI WGS metagenome assembly OHDD01 (sample SAMEA3879580, study PRJEB24766) | human gut metagenome | biome: human-associated habitat; feature: feces | place: USA | collected 1985/1987 | reverse complement strand
GATCTTGCCGGAGAATCAATTTGCAGTTTTGATCAACGAGAATACATTTGCCGATTTCGCGGAAAAGCTTGCAGAACATCCTGAAATCCAAACGGTATTCTTAGCAACCGATTATGAAGTGAATTATCAATCCATGGTAAAAAATCTGAATGTTGCAAATGCGTATCAGCTTTACCGGGATTACTTAGATCACTTCCGTGTGAACAGAGGGAGAAACTAAGAATGATTTGTGAATTGTTCCCATTTCAAAAACAGGCGGTCAATGAAATGCGCCTCCGCGTGGCGATGGCGCTGAATAACTATCGCATGCTGAAGATCCCTCAGGTGGTTTCGCTCCAGGCACCAACGGGTTCTGGCAAAACGATTATCATGTCTGCCCTGATTGAAGATATCTTTTACGGCTCTGAGCAGTTTACTGAACAGCCGGAGGCCATTTTCGTATGGCTTTCGGATTCTCCGCAGCTGAATGAGCAGTCCAAACAGAAGATCGAGCTGAAAGCAGAAGAGGCAGGTATCACGCCAAAAGAATTCGTAGACAACGTATCCACCGAGATCAAGAGAATCTGGGATCTGATGAACACTTCCTATGATAATTTTGTCCGTACAACCGATGAAGACCATGAGAAACAGGTAAAAAAGATCTTCAAAAAATTATACGATAAAGGTGACATCTACAAAGGTTCCTACGAGGGACTTTACTGTACTCCGTGTGAATCTTTCTGGACAGAGTCACAGCTTGTGGATGGAAAATGCCCGGACTGCGGACGTGAGGTCCAGCCGGCAAAAGAGGAGGCATATTTCTTTAAAATGAGCAAATATGCTGACAAACTCATCAACTACATCAATGAGCATCCGGAATTTATCCAGCCGGTTTCCAGAAAAAATGAGATGATGAACAACTTCTTACTTCCGGGATTACAGGATCTGTGCGTTTCCAGAACATCATTTTCCTGGGGCATTCCGGTAGATTTCGATCCGAAACATGTCGTTTATGTGTGGCTGGACGCTCTGACCAACTATATCACCAAGATTGGATACGATGCAGACGGCAATTCCAGTGATCTGTTCAACAAGAACTGGCCTGCAGACTTACATCTGATCGGAAAAGACATCATCCGTTTCCATACGATCTACTGGCCGATCTTTTTGATGGCACTGGATCTGCCGCTGCCAAAACAGGTGTTTGGTCATCCGTGGCTTTTACAGGGCGGCGAGAAGATGAGCAAGTCTAAAGGAAACGTGATCTACGCAGATGATATGGCTGATTTATTCGGCGTGGATGCAACACGTTACTTTGTATTACACGAGATGCCGTTTGAAAATGACGGAATCATTACCTGGGATCTTGTCATCGAGCGTTACAACTCTGACCTTGCTAATATCCTTGGAAACCTTGTAAACCGTACCATTTCCATGAGCAATAAATATTTTGACGGTGTGGTAAAGAGCACAGGTGTGACAGAGGAAGTTGATGCAGACTTAAAGGCAGTTGTGACATCTGCGAGAGATAAAGTTGCAGAGAAGATGAAAAATCTGCGTGTTGCAGATGCAATCACAGAGGTATTTAACTTATTCCGCCGCTGCAACAAATACATTGATGAGACTGCACCGTGGGTACTTGCAAAGGACGAGGCAGCAAAAGACCGGCTGGCAGAAGTACTTTATAATCTGGTAGAGTCCATCACGATCGGAGCATGTCTGTTAAAGAGCTTCTTACCGGAGACAGCAGACCGTATCTTAGCGCAGCTGAATGCAGGTATGCGTGAATATGATGATCTGGACAAATTCGGACTTTATGAGAATGGAAATAAAGTGACAGACAAACCGGAGATCCTTTTTGCACGTCTGGATGCAAAAGAGATCATGCCAAAGATCGATGCGATCCGTGAAGCACAGAAAGCAGAGTTTGAGGCAGAGCAGAAGGCGCTTGGCGGGCTGCCGGAGACTACAGAGGAATCAGGCGAAGCAATCGATATCGAGGCAAAACCGGAGATCGAATATGATGATTTTATGAAAATGCAGTTCCAGGTCGGAGAGATCATTTCCTGTGAAGCAGTGCCGAAGTCAAAGAAATTATTATGTTCCCAGGTAAAAATCGGAAGTCAGGTAAAACAGATCGTTTCCGGTATCCGCAAATACTATACAACGGAAGAGATGGTCGGCAAAAAAGTAATGGTACTTGTGAACTTAAAACCTGCAAAACTTGCCGGAGTTTTATCTGAGGGAATGCTCTTATGTGCAGAAGATGCAGAGGGTAATCTTGCACTGATGACACCGGAAAAAGCAATGCCGAGCGGAGCTGAGATCTGCTAGTACATCGGGGAACAAAAGAGTGAAAGAAAAAATACAAAAGGTATTCAGGCAAAATATTCCATTTGTGGTGGTGTTTGTGACGGCGCTCATCTGGCATCTGGTCATTAAAATTTCTGCGGGGGATGATGTTGTCTATTTTCAGACTCTGATGGATGGAAGAAGTATCTGGGAAATCTTAGCACACCGCTATGCGACATGGTCTTCAAGAATGGCAATCGAATTTGTACTTATCCCGTTGGTACAGGTTCCATGGCTGTGGAAGATACTGGATATTATTGTTTTTACATTGATTCCTGTATTATTATACCGCTTATTATTCTTGAATCCGGAAAAATATCTGGATATGGAATGTAACATAAATAAAACGGCAGGTAAATGGCTTGTCTGTGCATTTATGCTGCTTTATCCATTTTCTGATATGGTGTCAGCAGGCTGGATCGCGACAACGGTCAATTATCTGTGGCCGCTTCTTGGGTTATTATACATTGCCCTGCTTTTACAGAAACTGGCACAGAAAGGACATGTACACTGGTATGAAGGTGCAGGCGGTGTGGTTTCCTGCATTTTTTGCAGCAGTCAGGAGCAGGTTGCTGCAATTTTGCTGGTGCTGCTGTTTCTTGCCATGGTTTATAGCTGGCGCAGAAAGAAGTCTGGAAGTCTGTGGATCTACGGATATGCAGTCATTGATGTGATCTCGCTTTTTACGATTCTGCGCTGCCCGGGAAACGGCATTCGCAGTATGCAGGAAGTGGAAGGACGTATGCCGGAATTTGCATACTTTTCCGTTTTGGAAAAAATATATATGGGGGCTGCAAATATAGAACGCATTTTTGTTGCGCAGGTCAACAGTATTTTCCTGATCGTCTCGGCCGTGCTTGCCGTATTGGTCGGACTGAAAACAAAAAATTTGATAAAAACGCTGCTGTCATCTGTTCCGGTATTTTGTATCCTTGGATATGCACTGATCCGCACCGGGCATCCGTGGTATGAAAAAATATTTATCATACCAAAGCAGACAGCGGAATGGAATTTTAAAGATCCTGCGAACTGGTTCCCGGTGATATTTTTGATCGTGACGGTGGCAGGAATGTCCTATGCACTGTTTTGCCTGATGAGAGAAAAGCTGGAAACGTATTTCTATACGATTGCCATACTTGGTGTCGGGCTTGCATCCGGTATTGTCATGGGTTTTTCGCCGACAATCTATGCATCGGCGGACCGGCCGTATATTTACCTGTATTTTATTCTGATGGCGGTCTGTCTTTTCTGTATCAGACAGATGCGCGGGCAGATCAGAAAAGAAGTGCCGGTACTGGTCTTAAATATGTCTGCAGTAATATTGGGATTGTTTTGTATGGTTAACATTGCGGAAACGCTCTGGATGTGTCATATCATGTAAATTGAAGGTAATTATTTTGTGCAGTTTTGCCGATGTTAAAGATATATGAATGGATTCATTTTTCATGACAGGCACGCGCAAAGCGGGTAAAAAATATTATGTGATCCCTGTCATGACGTCAGGGAGGAATATGAGTTATGGGAGTTTGGGTGAACAGTGCCGGGAGCACCACGGGGGCAGTGGCAATGGCTGGAACATTGACTATTAAAAATGCAAATAAGGATTCGCGTGCGCGTATTGAGTACGTCTGTGGAAAGAGCAAAAGCAGCGGCACAAAGAAAAAACTGAATTATAACTATAAGGAAGTTTCCAATCAGCTTTTGCGTGCAAAGAAACCGCAGGGGGCAGCAAATGCGCTGACGAAGGCAAAAAGCAGGCTTGCCACTTTGCAGCGGTATGCCGCAACGGGAGAATACGACAGCAAGGAAATATCTGCAGCAGTTGCACATGCAAGACGGATGGTAGAGTGTGCGCAGCTTAAAGTGCGTCATTTGAAACAGGAAGAGATAGAAAATAGAAAATATAAAAGCGAAAACAAGTCTGAGGTGACGCAGAAGAAAGGTGAGATCAAGCGCCGTGCAGCAAATAAAGAACGCGAGTTAAAGGAAAAAATTGCAATCGAAGAGATCCAGAACGTACAGAAAGAAAAGGCAAAAAGGATCGAGATAAGGCAGAAGCGCAACAGTCACAGACGTCAGGAGCAAAGCAAGATCAGTGAAGCGGATATGAAATACATCAAAGACCAGATGGAAAACCGCAATACGTCTGATATATCGCCGGATTCCGGTGTGATCGTGAGTCTGTCTGCCGAATCCACAAATTTACAGCTGACGGAGGCACAGATTAAGATGCAGGCGCAGCAGGATGCAGAGCTAGAGACAGATCAGACAATGAGCGGTGATACCGGTACATTGTCGCAGGGCACATCCGCTGCTTATACAGGTGCTTCGGCGCAAACTGCACCTGCAGCAGGACAGAGTCCGGTAGAGAATATTAATATTTCCATTTAATAAAAAAACGATACTCAATTAAAAAATAAGACATTTTATAAAACCTTTCGTCCTTTTATGATAAAGATAAAAAGATGGGAGGTTTTTTTATGTCGAAAAAAAGAAAACTGCATCAGATAAAAATCGTTGTACCGCACAGCTCGATCCGACTGCAGTTAATAACGGGATTTTTAGTGCCCATTATTTTTATTATCATAATAGGTGTTGTTTCGTATCAGAAATCTTATGAGGGACTTACCCGGAACTATGAAAAATCAGCGCTTACAGCCATAGATATGACTGCAGATGGCAGGATGATCAGCGTAAATAATCCGGTTGACAGTGGTCTGATAGATACAGCAGAAAGCAGCAGTTATGTAAAAGTGGATGGCAGACGTTATTATTATATGAGTGCAGAGAGTTCCGTGACAGGTGGAAAAATTGTTGTGATGGTGCCGATTGAGTACATTACCGCAGGAACGAAAGATATCCGGGATATCACGATCGCTATGATCGTTGAGGCATGCATTGCAGCCATGCTTATTGCAACCGTGATCACGGCAGGCATTACGCGCAATATCAGAAAAAGTATCGGAAGACTTGATCGTGTGGCAAACGGAGATCTTACGGTACAGGAAAAAGAGAAACGGAAAAAAGGTGGAGAGTTTGGAAAACTTTCCGTGCAGATAAAAACAGTTCGTGAACTGGTTCAGGGAACAATTACGGAACTTGAGAATCATGGAGAGTATGATACAGGAGCTGGATGAGATATCGGGAAAAGTGGATGAGATGAACGGTAGAAGACATGCAGTATTAAATAAAATACGTGCAATCGGGGATTCTTCTGAACATACCGTAAGATCCACGGAGGAAGTAAATCGCTTCCTTGGACAGCAGATGGAGGATTCAGAGGATTTAAAATCCGAAGTCGTAAAGATGATGGACAGCATGAAACAGTTAGAAAATGCCATTGAAACTTTCCGGTTAAATTACAAAGACAGATCTAAAATATATGATAAAAGCATTGGAACTTGATGTAAAAGGGTATATATTAAAACAGGATTTTGAAGGGAGTGCTACAACATCATAGAGAGACTAAAGGAGTGAAGAAGATTATGATATTTGAAACACATGCACATTATGATGATGAACGGTTTGAGGAGGACAGAGATGCATTGATCACATCTATGCCGGAGCGCGGTGTAGGAACGATCATCAATGTCGGTGCCTCGATCGAATCCACGAAAACAACGCTTGCACTGTCGGAGAAGTATCCGTTTGTCTATGCAGCAGTCGGAGTACATCCGAGCGATATCAGTGGGCTGAATGAGGAAACATTTGCATGGTTAAGAGAGCAGACTAAAAAAGAAAAAGTCGTTGCTGTCGGAGAGATCGGGCTGGATTATTACTGGGACAAAGAGCCGGAAGTACAAAAACAGCAGAGATACTGGTTTGCGGAGCAGATGAAACTGGCAAGGGAAGCATCGCTTCCTGTGATCATTCATTCCAGGGATGCAGCAGCGGATACTGTGGAAGTCATGAAATCGGTACATGCGGAGGAAATACCGGGAGTGATCCACTGTTATTCTTATTCAAAAGAGATGGCACAGGAATTTATAAAAATGGGATACTATATTGGTGTCGGCGGTGTTGTGACCTTTAAAAATGCGAAAAAACTAAAGGAAACTGTACAGGAGATCCCACTTGAGAGGATTCTTCTTGAGACAGACTGCCCATATATGGCACCAGAGCCACACCGTGGGGAGCGAAATGATTCTTCATACATCCCGTTTGTGATCGAAAAGATCGCAGAATTAAGAGGAATCACGCCGGAGGAAGTAGAACAGGCGACGAGGGAAAATGCGGAAAGGCTGTTTGGAAAAGGATAGGTGGAGAATGAAAACAAAAATCAGGAATATACCGACATTTTATAAAATTTTATTTCCGAGCATAGCGATTACCCTGCTGGTTACATTGTTTTCCATGATTTTTACCTATCATAAAGCATCGGAAATCATTCTGAAAAAAACAGTGCTGCAGAGTCAGGAAACAGTACGCCAGATGTCGGAAAATTACGATAATTTTATGCATGGGCTCTATGACAAGATTAATTATATGGCATACAGTGCAACAACACAGGAAGAACTTTGTTATGGAGAGAAAGATGTTTATGAGGAAGGATATTTTTCCAGGGAAAGAGAACTGAAACGTCAGATGGTAAGGCTGTTTAACAGCTTTTATGTAGATGATATGGAGATTTATGCGCAAAATGGGAAAAATTATTACTTTTCAGTAAAGCAGGATATAAAAAGACCAGAGAAAGAAGAAATTTTACAGATGATACAGCAGGCTGCGGAAGCGATGGGAGGAATTGTCTGCATCAATGATTTGAAACATAACGGTCATCTTCAGATTATCAAAGAAGTAAGAGATAATCTGAAGATGTCTCCGATTGGGACGATCCGTCTGTCTATTAATTCCGATGCTTTGGAACAGATACAAAAAAATGTCGATTTTGCTTCGGAAGGAGAAGTATTAATTCTCGATGAAAATAATGAGATTGTGCAAGGGCGGCCATCGGAGCTTTCTGAGCATGCAGGAGAACTTCTAAAATTGGCAGAGGGCGAATTTGAATATCAGATGGATAAGAAAAAATATCAGGTGGTCTACCGGGTATCTGATACCACAAAGTGGAAAGTGATCGGTATTATTCCACTTAGTGAAATTTCTGCAGATGTACTTCCAATTCAGAAACAGATGATAAAAACGCTTATGATAGGAATTTTTATCAACAGCATTCTTTCTTTTTTACTATCTTATGTTATTGTACGTCCGATCCGGGCAACGGTACTGGCAATGCTCCGGTTCTCGGAAGGTGATTTTAAAGTGCAGCTCAGTGAAGACAGAAAAGATGAATTTGGAGAGATGAACCGGGTGTTTAATGAAACAACAAGAAAGATAGAAGAACTCATGCACGAAGTGACCAATAGCAAACTATTAAATAAAGAGATGGAATTTAAAGCACTGCAGGCGCAGATTAATCCCCATTTTTTATACAATGCACTGGATACCGTCAATTGGATGGCTATGAAAAAGGGAGAACCGGAGATATGTGATATGGTCAGTGCGATCAGTAATCTTATGAGGATCAGTATTGGAAATAAGCAGGATATTTTCAGTATCCGGCAGGAATTGAAATACGTAAAAGATTATCTGTATATACAGGAAACGCGTTACAGAGACCGGTTTCAGGTGTGGTTTGCCATTGATGAACGGATTCTGGATGAGAAAATTCCAAAACTGACAATACAGCCGCTGGTTGAGAATGCGATTGTGCACAGTGTGGAGATCTCAAAAGGAAAGACCATTTTGAATATAAACGGCTATATAGAGCAGGGGGACGTTGTGATTGAAATCATGGATGACGGGGTAGGGATGAATCAGGATACTTTGCTTCATCTGTTGGAACCACCGGAGGGGGAAGGAAAGGATATTTCTGTTGCACATACGGGGCTTGGTATCTATGCGGTTCATCAGCGGCTGCGTTACCTGTATGGAGAAGGATATGGACTTGTGGCAGACTCAGCACTGGGAAAGGGTACCTGTATTAAAATTTGCATTCCGTTTATAAAGGGAGAAGAGAAAACATGGAGTTAAAGATTTTGATTTTGGATGATGAGTATATTATTCTGGATGGTCTGTGTTCGTTTCCGTGGGAAATGTATGGATGCAGAATTGTTGGAAAAGCAATGGATGGGGAAGAAGGAATAGAATTGATTGACCGGTATCATCCGGATATTATATTGAGTGATATTAAGATGCCTGAAAAAAACGGAATTCAGGTTGCAGAATATGCAAAAAAACACTATCCGGACACGGAAGTTATTTTGCTGACAGGATACGATAATTTCAGTTATGCGCAGCAGGCGATTTCAATCGGAGTGTCTGAGTATCTGTTAAAACCGGTAAATTTTCGTGAGATGCATGAGGTAATAGAAAAAATATGTAAAAAGATACGACAGGAGCATTATGAAAAACAGGATTACTATGAACTTCAGAAAAATTACCAGAAATCGCTGCCGGAAATCAGAGAAAAACTGATTTCCGACCTGTTGAATGGCAGGCTGAAAGACAGGGAAGCACTGGAAAAGAAAATGGATCATGTCAATTTGAAAATAGAGAGATATTTTGTTATTTATGGAAAACTGAGCCGGGAAGTACCAATGGATATGGATCCCGGTCTGCTGGATTTTGTTATCTGTAATATATGCAGGGAATACCTGAAAAAATCCAGTTATCAGGTATATGATGAGACAGATGCTCTGGGATATACGTTTTTAATTACGTTTGATGAGAGAGTAAATCAAACAGATGCTGTAAGCAGGTGTAAAAAATACTGTGAAGAGATGCTTAAGGGCATCCGGGAAGTTTTAAAGTGTACAATGACAATTGGAATCAGCCAGGTTTTTCAGAATGCCTACGATATGTCCCTGGCATACAGACAAAGCATCACAGCATGTGAAAATAATTATGGAAATGAAGAAAATGGAGGTATTATTGAATATCGGGATATTTATCAATGGGAGCATACGACGTGGGAAATATCTGTTGGAGAAAAAAGAACACTTTTTTCTGCAATTCATCAGGGATATATCGAAACGACAAAAGAAATTGTGAAAAAAATATTTGACAGCTGTCAGGATATAGATATGATGCGATATGCAGCCATGGAGTTACTGATCAGCTGTTTTCAGTATGTGTCCAGTGATGAGATCGTTACGATGGAAGAACACAGAAAAAATATTCTGCCTGCAAAACTGGAGATTATTTATTTTTGCCATAGTAAAAAAGAATTGATGAGTGTTATGAATGAAACGATTGCGAAGCTTCTGATGCATGATCAGGATGTGAAATCAGATAAAAAACAACAGATGGCGAAACAGATTATGGATTACATCTGTGAAAATTACACGCAGGATATTTCATTGGATGAATTGTCGGAAAAGTTTATGATCAGTAAAACATATATCAATAATCTGCTGAAAAATTTTTATCACAAAAGTTTTCTTGAAATTTTACAGGATTATCGTCTGAAAGAAGCAAAAAGGATGATTTTGGAAAATCATTATAAAATCAGTGAGATTGCTGAGAAAGTCGGATATCATGATATCAGTTATTTTATCCGTGTGTTCAAGAAAAAATATGGAGTAACACCGAACAATTATGGAAAATATTAGAAATTATCCAAAGTTGGAAAAAAATGCATAGTTTTCAGGAAAGTGTGAAAATGTATGATAGTTTTGTGTTCATATGTACCAATTTTGCAGGAATGTCTCATCCCAGGAACGGAAAAAAACTTATATAATAAAGCCACAAAACAAATTGAGTGATACATATTCTGAAAGGGAGGTACAACGATTTTATGAAAATGAGAAAATTAGGAGCTTTATTGATGGCCGGTGTCATGGCAGTATCCATATTGCTGGCTGGTTGTGGAAATGGTGCATCAGGAAACATATCAGATGGGAATTCCGCACAGACAGAGAACGCAGACAGGGGTGAGAGAAAGAAAATTACGATCCTTATGAGAGCCAGTGAGACATCTGCTAAGTGCATTATCATGAAAAAACTACTGACAGAATTCAGTGAGGAGAAAGGACTGGAACCACCGGAGTTTGAGATGATCAGCAGCAGTGATGCGGATTATATGACAAAATTGCAGTTGTATATCAACAGCAATACGCTGCCAGACATTTATGATTGTGCGAATGGTGCACTTTCAGAGGCGGCAAGAAATATCGGAGGTATTGTGAATATTGGTGATGAACTGGAACGTATCGGAAAGAAAGATGGGATGAACGCTGCAGTTTACGATTTCTTCAAGGATAAAGAAGATGGCAATGTTTATCTCTTCCCGGAATCATTGTATTGTGAATTTTTCTTCTACAGAAAAGACATTTTTGACAAATATAACCTGAAAGCGCCAACCACCTGGAATGAGTTTCTGGAGGTCTGCCAGACATTAAAAGACAATGGAGAGATTCCTTTGATCGTGGCGGGAAAAGAAAACTGGCAGCTGATGCGTTATCTTTCTTTTGCACCATGGAGAATGACAAAAGACCAGTTTATCATGGATTATATTGATCAGAAAGATAAGTTCTCTGAAAATACAGCAGCGAAAGAGGGTGCGAATTTGTTATATACCCTTGGAACAAAAGGTTATTTTCAGGGAGGTTTTCTTAGCACAGATTTTACGGCAGCAACAGATCTGTTTTTTGGTGGGAACGGTGCTATGTGGTATAGCGGATCCGCACAGATCGCACAGGCAAAGGAGATGTATAAGAACGGACAGCTTGGATTCTTTGCAGTACCGGATGTAGATGGGCAGGAAAACATGGAGACAAATATTCCGATTCATGGTGGATTAGGAATTGCATTTAATGCAAAAACATATGATGACACGATGAAAGAATTCTTTGAATATATGTGCGAACATTATTCTGAAGCTTGTTACAATGATGCACAGGTATTTTCACCGTTTAATGATGAAATTCCGGATGGACTGGATCAGCTGTTTTACGATCTGCAGCCACTGTTTGAAAATGCTACAGATTCCTGGGTATCATGGGATGATAAACTGGATTCTGCGACATTGACTAATATTGTGGATGAACAGCAGAAACTGTCACAGGGAAAAGAAACACCGGAAGAATTTGAGGCGGCAGCAGATCAGTTTATTATCAATAACTCAAAATGATAGTAAGTGGTAGGAGGGAAATATCATGCAAAAGACATATGGACAAAAAATGGTTATCCTGATGTTTTTACTCCCCGCATTTATCGTATATACATTGTTTGTAGTAGTTTCAGTCGTATGGGCAGGCTATTATAGCCTGTTCGACTGGAGCGGTGTGGGAGAAATGGTATTCATGGGTTTGGACAATTACAAGCAATTGTTTACACAGGATACTACATTCTGGACAACAGTATTACATACTTTTATATATACTGTAATATGCGTTGTGATTCAGGTATTTGGCGGGCTGCTTTTTGCGGTTTTTCTATCAAGGATCACAAAGTTCAGAGCTGGACTGCAGACACTGTATTATGTGCCGGTAGTAATTTCCTCAGTTGCTATCTGTCAGATTTTTACAAAATTATTTTCTGTTACACCGACAGGTGTTATCAATGCAGTGTTGTCTGTTTTTAACCCGAATCTGATGTATATGGAATGGATCTCAAATGATTCTCTTTCTTTAGTTATTGCATCATTTGTTGAGGGATATAAATATCTTGGACTGTATATGGTTATTTTTTATGCTGCGCTGATAGGAATTCCAAAAGAATTGGATGAAGCAGCTATCATGGATGGTGCGAACGTGATCCAACAATACAGATATGTAAAAATTCCATATATCCGTCCGGTGATCATAGCAAACTGTATTCTGGTATTGAATGGATCTCTGCGTTCCTTTGATATTTCATATTTACTGACCAAAGGTGGTCCGGGTAATTCATCAGAACTGATGTCCACATATATGTACAAACAGGCATTCACAAGTATGAAATACGGATATGGAAGTGCGATTGCAATGGCTATCGTAGCTATCTGCCTGACAGTGGGATTTCTGTTCAAACGATTCACGGAAAGAGGTGATGAGGAATGAGATCAAAGGCCAAAAGAAATTTTTTTACAGGGGTCAAAGTGATTATAGCAGCCCTGCTGATTGTTTTGCAGGTATATCCCATTTTTTATGTAATCACTTCCAGCATGAAGACAACAGATGATTTTCGAAGCCTGCCATCTTACGCACTGCCGAGGTCATTAAATTTTGATAATTATATCAAAGTGTTTACGACAAGCTCCATGCTGACATATTTTAAAAACAGTATAATTATCACGGTGGGTGTCCTGATTCCGTTACTGCTGATCAGTTTTATGGCGGGATTTGCATTGAGTAAGATTCAGTTCCGGGGAAATAAAAAGATTTTGTCCTATTTTCTGCTGGGTCTGATGCTTCCGTTTCAGGTGGCGCTGATTCCTTTATTTACCATTTTTAGTAAAATGGGAATCCTGAATACCTATCCGGCGGTGATTCTTCCGCAGATCGCATTTTCACTGTCATATTCGATTCAGCTGTTTTACTCGTTCAGCAAATTCCTGCCGGATGAGATCATCGAAGCTGCCATAATTGACGGATGCTCACCAATGGGGACATTTTTTAAAATAATATTCCCGATGTCTACGAATTCACTGTTGACGGTAGCAACAATGCAGGGTGTATTTACATGGAATGATTTTATCAATGCATATACATTTACAAGATCTACCAGTATGAAAACAGTTACATTGGGATTGAACGATTTTGTCGGATTTATGGGAATGACAGACTGGGGAGCTACATTTGCGGCGATCACAGTTACTGTACTGCCAACATTTTTGTTCTATTTCTTAACAAATAAGTACATGCTCAGCGGTCTTACCGCCGGAGCTGTCAAAGGATAAACATATGCCTGAGGGCAGGAAAGAGAGGAAGTAACATGAAAATTTATTATCAGCATCCGAATACATGGTTTGGAGATTGCATGCCTTTTGGAAAGGATGACACTTTTTATCTGTTTCATCAGAGGGATACCAGAGTGCCGGAGCCTTTTGGTGAGCCATTTGGCTGGGATCTGGCAACGACGAAGGACTTTGTAGTTTATGAGGATTGCGGTGTGGCGATTCCAAGAGGAACAGATGAGGAACAGGATCAGTTTATTTTTGCAGGAAGTGTCTATGAAGACCGTGAAGGAAAATATCATGCGTTTTATACGGGTTACAATAGAGATTATCCAAAACAGGGAAAACCGTCGCAGGTACTGATGCATGCAGTCAGCGACGACCTGAAGCATTGGACAAAGACCCAGGATGCGGTAACTTTTGTGCCACAACCAGGATATGATCCGGATGACTGGAGAGATCCGTTTGTACTGTGGGATGATGAATCTGGGAAATACATTCTGATCCTGGGTGCGCGACTGGATGGTGACAAGCATAAAACAACGGGAAGAACGGTTTATTTTACATCAGAGAACCTTGCAGACTGGGAGTTTCAGGGGGATTTCTGGGCACCGGATCTGTTTACCATGCATGAGATGCCGGATTTATTCAAAATGGGTGATTGGTGGTATTTGATCACAACGGAATATTCTCATGCATCCACACAGGTGTATCGTATGGCAAAAAGTCTGAAAGGACCGTGGATTGCACCGGATGATGATGCTTTTGACGGAAGAGCTTATTATGCAGGAAGAACATTTATGTTAAATGATCAGAGGATATTGTTTGGCTGGGTTCCTACACGTGCGAATGAAACAGACAGTGCTGATCTTCGATATACACCGGATTCAGATAAGGAAGATTTTATTTGGGCAGGAACATATGTTGCACATGAGTTGTATCAGAGAGCAGATGGTACGCTTGGATGCAGAATTCCGGATACCGTATGGAATGCATTTAAAGATGAGAAAAAACTTGATGATGTAAAACTGGAAAAGGAATCAGGAAGGGTATTGAAACACGTGCTTACAAATACCGGTGATTGCTATCGATATGAGGCAGATGTTACGTTTGCCGATGGTACGAGAGGATTTTCCATTGGTTTACGGGCTCAGGAATCGGATGATGAGTTTTATTCTTTTACATTTGAATGTCCGAAGGATCGTGTGATTTTTGAAAAATCTCCAAACTGGCCGTGGCCGCAGATGAACAATATGGGATTGGAACGTCTGATCCGTCTGGTTCCGGGGAAAAAATATCATGTACAGATCATTGTGGATGATACGATCGCCACCTTGTATGTGGACGGGGTTGCTTTGAACACCCGTATGTATACTAGTCCTGGAGATGGAATCTGCCTTGGGGTCATTGATGGAAGTGCTGTATTTGAGAATCAGAGCATAGCATATATTTAAATACAACTCTTTTTATGCAAGTTCCGGCGTATCCCCCCAGAAGCGCTTCGGAATGTTCTGCACCTGGAGTTTTGGATTGATCCGCGCCTGAATCGCAATGTGGTTAAAAAAGGTTAGCCATAGTTTCTGATACGCAGATTCTTTTTCAGAGGTGCGTTTTAAAAGGTCCTGATCTATGCCGGAGGCATCCACCAGCATGAAGTTCTTGCCGGCGGCATGGACTGCGGCAAGCTGCCGATTCTCATCATATATTATAAAATTCTCCTGCGGGAGACGATCGGTAAAGTGCCCTGCTAATATTGGCAGGGCATTATTTTTTGGATGGATTGTGGAGAATAAAACACCATTTTCCAGTTCTGAAAAACGAAGAAAGCCGAGCAGGTGATGCGCTTCGTTTGCGGTAGCGCGCGACAGTGTAAACAGGCGGTGGACATAAGGATTGGAGAGATCATGGATGGCGCGTGCTCCGGCGGCTGTATTCAGACCAAGTACAAGAGTGTGGTAAATAGCGTCGGCTTTGTCTAAGTCATTCTCTTTTGCAGGAACAATGGAGAGGATTGCATTTAAAATGGTATCGTAAAATTCACTGCCAAGCCTGCGCTGTATGGTGCGGGCAACTTTATCTGCTTTCTCTGCAGAAGTTTCCACATGGATATACTCATAAAACAGTTGATAATTGTCCGGTTCATGGCAGACAATGTGGATATCTTCGTGCGAGCAGGTGTGTGTGGAATCAGTGGGATGCTGCAGGGCGGATGTGTTATCTTTGCAGGACATATTATTTTGTTTTATTTTAAAATCCCATGCATCATAAATGCCGGAAAAAATCCCGTTGGGAGAATCTTCGCAGATAAATGTGTACATATTAATCCCCATTCTTGCGCTGTTTTTCAATGAAAACAACGTTTTCATTTGCATCTCAAGTTTGTGCGTAAGCACAAAT
>OHDD01000784.1_pt1 | contig 15789 bp, 3 predicted proteins | sample 1566941 | NCBI WGS metagenome assembly OHDD01 (sample SAMEA3879580, study PRJEB24766) | human gut metagenome | biome: human-associated habitat; feature: feces | place: USA | collected 1985/1987 | reverse complement strand
TGATTCTTGACTAGCGTTCTTATATCTATCTACAAACTCTTTATTAGAACTGTATTTAGCAACAGCTTCTTGTATTCTATAATTAATATAATTATCTATATAATTATAAACTGAATTACGAAGTTCACCAGTAAGCCTAATATTGTATTCTCCATTCTCGTCTTGTATCAATGATATTTCACTATTCTTTCCCCCATAAAGAAGTGAGAATACGTCACCTCCTTCAAACAGCCAATTCATATCTACCGTTTTAGCTGTCTCACTATTATACTTATTAAGGTTCTTAACTTTATCAATAAGTAGACTTCTAAACTTAAATACATTACCAGTAGGAACACCATTTGAATCAAGAATACCTTTACGATAATGATAGTTAAGTCTAGCTTCAGATTTACGTAAATCTTTAAACTCTTCTTTTATCTTAGGTTTACCATTTTCATCAGATACGATAGTTACTACTCCATTCTCAACAGTTGTCTCAAATAAGAAGTTAATAGCTTGCGCCATTTCTGCAAGTTCTTTAGCATAAATATTAGCATAAGCTACATATATAGGATGTCCACGATTAATAGAGCCGTTAGCATTAAATAGTCCAGTATAATCTAACTTATAACTATTAAATACGAAAGTCTTAGGTGCATCAGAAGGTGTTTGAGTAAAGAACTTAGATTTCTTAACTCCTTTAGTCATCTCATAATTGTCACCATTATTAGCGTATTCATTCAGAGTAATAATATCCCATTCAAGAGCATTGATATCTTTATAAGATTTAGCCTTTCCTGTTACTTCGTTACTAACTCCGTTGTATAATTGTGCACCAAATTCACGATAATATTCAGTTAGTTCATAACCAGTATCTGTAAGACGAAGTAAACCTGGGACTATTTTTCCATTAGACAAAGTTTTCTCAATAAGAATATTACTATATCTGTATTGAGGAATATTAGTAAATTTAACTAAGTAATCACGTAGTTCGGTATTACTAACAGGATTATCATTATAACGATTATCGTTAATTCTTTCAAAGAACTTACTTATATAGTTGTTCTTTAAAATATCACTAACTAGATTGTTCTCTGCATTAATACTATTAAATTCAGAATCTACTATCTGATAATCTTTAAATCTATTAGATATACGATTGGCTATATTATTAGCATAACCACCTTTGTATTGTAGTTGAGATTTATCAAAAGGAACTACTACATATTCTTCATTCTCTTTAGTTTTAGCATATTCACCTGCATAATAGATACGTTGTGCTTCATTATCTATTTTTAATAGATTAGTCGCCTTACCTACTACTTTATTAAACTCTAACAAATCATCGACAATAGAAGAGATATTAGAAAGTTGGTTATCACCGAAGTTACGAACGTAGTTAACAACACCCTGTCTATTGATGCCGAAGTTATACTTATTAAAAATTGCAGCAATTTGCTCCGTAATTTCTTGGATTTCATTTGTGTTAGAATTTTTTAGTGTAGATAATCTGTTTTTAAGTTCGTCTAATACGGCAATATCATTAGCCATAATAGAAGGATTGTGAATAAGTGAATCGAAACTATTAAGTATTTTGTTTTGTAGATTAAGTTTAGGAAAAGTATTACGATTCTTAGTAACCACATTAGAACCGTCTTGACTATAAACTACTTCATTACGTTCCCAAATAGATTGTTTTAGTTGAGTAAATATCTTATTTCTCATCTGAACATTAGCTTCGTCTTCTAGTAAACGTGCAGCATATTCTAAATGAGATACTTCTTTAAATCTTGCAGCAATAGTATGGAAACTTTCTACCATAGCTTCAACACTAGAGAAGTTACCATAGTTATTAATAGCTTTAAAAGAACTATCAAAGCCAGCACTTTCAGCCATGCCTGAATAAGTATTATTAGAAGTATCAGGTTGTTCATTTATAAAACTATTACTATTTGTTTTAGGTAAACGAGCAAACCATTCTTTTACTTCTTTACTAACATTCTTATCTATATCTTTTCGTTGGTCGGCTAATCCAAGCCAATCGGCACGAAGAGCAGCAATAGTTTCTTGGTCATCTTGACGAGAGTTCTGTTCACTATCTTCTTTAACATCATCATTAGATTCAAAATCTTCATTAGTATCTATACCAAACTCTTTGCTAAGACTAACTACTTCCGGTGAGTTAATTACTATATCAAATAACTCATTACGATTATAATTACCGCCATCGTAAAGATTACGAATAATAGTACCTACATAAGCCTTTTGTTCTTGAGTAAGTTTCTTATCATTCTCTTTTAGATGTCTATTAAGATAAGTAATCATAGTCAGCTTTATAGCGGCTTGAGGACTTAACTCATTACCAGCTTTATCCTTTATTACTTCGCTTTCACCCTTACGTTTTTTATTAGCAAGAGCTTTACGAATACTTCCCTGACTTTTTAAATAAATAGTAGCAAGAATATTAATAGCGTGTTCTTCTTTCGCTATGTCATTGCCAAATACACCAGTCCGTGAAGTACGAACGTTCTGAACATAATCTTTAGTATTGATAGTCTCTCTGTTATTATATGCTATTATAGCATTAACAGTATTAGTATCAATATTCTCATCATTAAAATCTCTACCAGTCTTTTCTTTATACCAATCACGAAAACTATTGTCTTCGATAGTAGCAAGGTATTCAGTAGACTTTCTAACATCATTATTAGTAAGCGGTAATAGCTTATCTAATTTAGGGTTACTAGGAATACAACTCATATACTTTATATTATTAATTAAGTTATTACTAACATTACCAAAGATAGTATTATTATCAATACTATAAAATAGATTCATTAAACGGACGAAAACCGCACGTTACGAAGGCAGACAGATGCCCGTAGACCGCAAATTCCTGCCGAATTTCGCATTTTATATACTGTCGTGATAGTAAGATAAGGAAAATATAAAAGTCCGGCAGATGCGCTTAAAATGGCTCATTCTAAGGCTCTCTGCCGGACTTTCGTCTCTAGGCTTATCTTACTTAACTACATACAAAACTAAGCTCACCAGTGTCAAACAAATGCGTCACAATAGCCTTTTGTCGATTATTCAATCCCTCAATCAGACTATCGAAATTATCGACTTGACGGTAGTTATCACTTATACTACTATCTAAATCTAAGTCTATATCAGGAATATCAAATACATCATCAGTAGGAACACTAACATCTTCCTCTGCTCTATCAAAAGTATCGTCATGAGTAACAGTAGAAGTACTAGCTATATCACTAGTTTCTAATCCAATAGTAGATAAACGATTACGAACTTCTCCAAGTAATGTATTATCTATTTGTCCTATTTTACCTATTAATTCTACTAAAGCATCTATTATTTTAGTAAATAGGTTATTTGATTCAGTAGTAGGATTAGAATCATACTTAATTCTAGCAAGTAATCTAGCGAATGTACGATTAGTAATAGCTTCAACTACAAACTCTTCAATAGCAACAGCTCTAGGTTTACCACTATTCAAGAACTCTCCATACTCATCTATCAAACGAGAATCTTGATTAATAAAGTTAGCAAACTTATCATATAAGTCTCCGAATGATTGTTCTATATTAGCACGTTCATCATTAAGTAGATAATGTACACCTTCGTGTATAAGAGTAAGTACTCTACGTTCAGGAGCAAGACTATCGAAACGATTACTAAGAGTAATAGTATTACCACCGGCAACTATTCCTGCAAATCTACCTTCATCGCCTACTATTTCAATATCAGGATTAAGTTTAATACCAGCACTTTCTAATGCAGATATAATAGATAGTAGATTAGGATTATCAGTATTAGCTTGTGCAACTTCCATAAGAGTACCTATTTGAGGAGTACTGTCTTGACTAGCAAGTGGGTTAGGTGTAGCAACAGGAGATACAACTCGCTGCCCCTCTATGGGGGAAACAGCGGCGTCAGCCGCGTTAGTACGACCAGCACTACGACTAGGATTCATAAGAGTAATATTCCTATTATAAACATCGCCAATATAATTAAAGTTACTAATGATATTACCTTTACTGTCAGTAACATTTCCTAAATCAGTAACCAATACTCCGTCCTTAGCTACAAATTCTTCATAACTACTATAACCAGTATCAAACCATTCGTCTTGAAGTATATTAGGTATCTTAGCTTGTAACTTACCGTCTACTACTCTAAATAAACTAGATTCACCACGAATAGCTGAATTAACAACATTACGAGTAAGTAAAGCATATACTTCTTGTAACATTTTACTAAAGTTACCATGATTATTAGTAGGAACAAAACCATTAGGCATACGAGCCATAAGTCTTCTAGGTTTAAGTTCACCAGGAATAGAGAAAGCTACATTTCTATCTTTAAGATTAAAATAAATAGTTGGCGCAACTCTATTAATAGGTATTAAAGCATGACCTCTTACTTCATAACCGTACAGTACTTTCTGTTTACCTATATATTTAGATACTTCTTCTAATAGTTGAGTATGAAGATTTTCATTGCCTTGTAGAGTAGCATCTAATAAAGAATGAAGTAGTTTATCTAATCCTTCGTTAAACCTCTTAGTATATTCAGTAGCACCAGTTTCACTATTACTCATAGTATTCTCACGACTAGGAACTGCAATAAGTCTTCCTTCTGAATCTTTAATAGTCATACCTACTACATTTCTAGGAATACGACTAGCCGCAATAATAGTATTGGTTTTAATATCAGCTACTCCGCCGTCAACTCCTACTACTAAACGATAACCGTCAGTTGCTTCACTAGTAGTAACATCTCCAAACTTACGATATATAGGATTACCTTGTTTATCTTTAGCATAAATAACACTACCTGAACTTGTACGTCCAACAACTAGACGTTTCTTTTTAGACTTAGTTTTACTAATAGAGGACTTTAAGTTATTAATGTCCGTATAAGACTTCTTGAGTTTATTCATCCAATTAGTTAACGAATCGTTAACAATGGTACTAAAATCAGACTGATTAACATTAAGAGCATTATTAAAGAATATAATACTATTAAGATGTCTAATCCTATCTAATAGATTAGTTTGAGTATCACCGAATAAACTAGTTAGATTCTTCCAGTTCTCATTCTCTTGTAAAGCATTAAGCTGATGTCCGAATGTTCCTTCAACTTCAGGGTTATTACGAACACGATACAAACGACGTATATTATTAAGCAGTTGTACAAATTCTTTAGCACTTTCATCTTCATTACTAATAATAGATTGAAGTTGAGTTATGAAATCTATACTGCCATCTTTAACAGTATATCTCCAACCTTGATTCATAACTTCAACATTACCGTTATTATAACCAATCTTAGGAAACTCTCCTATTTTAATTCCGCGAGACTTAACTATAAGATTATTATTCTCATCTAATTCTACACTAACTGTATCATTAGATTTAAGTTGTCCAATACGAGAATAAACTTTACTATCGCTTAGATTAACTAAATTAAAGAAATAACCATTATCTTTAGCTCGTTGTTTATCTTCTGCAATAGCATTTTCTAATGTCTTACTTGCAGACTGTATAATATCAGAAGGCGTCTTAACTTCTGTATCAACATTAACTATCTTACCGTTTACTATTTGACGATTAGCTAGAACTTTAATATCGTTATATAGATTAATAGCTCTAGGATTAAGTTGTTGTAGATATATCATCATATCATTAAGACTAGTAAAAGTCTTACCTTCTACTTCATTGCCTTGTATCTGATTATACAAGTCTATGATAAGATTAATTTCTTCTATACGTTGACGCTGACCTTCTAAATCATTATCAGATATAGCTGATTCAAGAACTGTATCATCAGTTCCAGTATCTTCTTTCTTGGAAGTATCTACAACAGTAATATCTCCAATAGCAATAGCTGCATTAAGTTCTTCAATAGTGACATCAGCAATTATATTGCCTTTAGCATCTAATCCGTCAATACTTACATTTCCGAACCTACTAATACGAATATCAATATCGTTAACTTTAACTGGTTTACGAGATACGTCACTAAGACTTGCAAAAGGATTTACTATCGTAAATTCAAGATTACCTATATTAGACTTATTTACAATACCTGAATTAGATTGAGATACTACTTTGTCTAACGTTTCCTTTAATTTCTTCTCTTTTGCAGTCTTTGGTTTAGGTCTAGGCTTAGGCTTAACCTCTAGTTCTTCTTGAGTCGTCGCTTCGCTCCTCCCTTCCCCCATAGAGGAGGTTTCTTGCTGATTCTCCGGCTGTCTTTGCTGTACTTCATTCTGTATAGCTAACTTATTTCTTCTCTTAGTAATAGCTTCTCTTAGATTACTTATTTCATTCTTACCATTCTCTGAATTAGTTAAAATACTAACAGCATTAGATAAACTTTTATTTCTAGTATTCTGACTTTCTTCATCAGTAAACGCATTATCTAGTACTTTCTCAAGATTACCAAGCTCTTCTTCATTAGCCATATTAACAAAGTCATTAAGATTCTTCTTTGCTGATTTAACTAGATTCTTAGCTGCATCTTCTAATTCTTTCTTACGAGTATCTTCAAATTCCTTAGCTTGTTCATTAGTAGTAATAATACGAGAACGATAATTATCTCTACGAATTTCATCAAGAAGTATCTGTCCCATATTATCCATATACTCTGAATTAATATTACGAACTTGTTTAGCAAGAGTACCAAGACTAAAGTCTTTACCTGCCTGTTTAAACAGAGCCACATCATTTTCATCAAGTTCTTCTATTTGTTTCTTGATTAAGTTATTCTGTTCTTCGCTACCTTCTATTCCTAATGCAATATTCTCTACACTACGAACATTATCTAGGAACAAACTTTCCATAGGACTTAAACCTCTTCGTAAGTCTGTAACCTTAGATTCGATTACTCGTGATAAATCAAGATATTGACTAGCTTGCGCTCTATCTAAAGGATTGTTACTATTCTTTAGACTATTATAAGTAGACATTACTTCTCTACGATACTGTTCTAATATACCTAACTGCATACGATTCTTAGCCATTGGGTCAAGAACTTCATTAATAGCCGGTATGCTATTCTCTAATTGAGATTGAATAGTATTAAGTCTTTCTACTCGTTTATTTAATAAGTCCGCTTCTTGTGCATTAACTATATTCTCTGATATAGCAACATCTAGTAAAGCATCATCAATATTAGAACTTCGTAATGCAGTAGAATAATTAACGTATCTATCAAGAACAGTACGCATAGTTTTCTTTAATTCTTGCGTATCTCTATCGTATTCAGTATCATCTACAAGACCTGAATCAACTAGTTTCTTCTTTAGTCTAGAGTCTTCAATATAATCTTCAAGTAGTTCATAATTACCTGAACGAATAGCATTTAAAGTAAGAGTAGTAGTAAACTTCTCTTTAGCCGCTGCCCGCAAATCTTCTTGTTCTTCAGGACTAACCTTAGTATAACGAGTAGTACCAACTGTTAGGTCTTGACTAACAGTACCGTCATCTAAATAAGTAATAGGATTACCATTAGCATCACGTTCTATTTGATATGGATTTTCACCATTATCAATAATCTGCATCTGACGAGCATACTCATTGAATACCTGTTCACGACCATTTATTTCAGCAATACGTTGTTTCTCTTCTACATTACCACCTTTACGATTATTAATGGCTGACATAGTACCGCCAAAAGTAATACCGCCAATAACTCCCCAAAGTGCAGCATTGTATAATTGAGGATTCTGCAAGTACTTCTCTATTCTATCCATAGATACAGCACCATTATATTGTCCAGCTTGACCTAATAAATAACGACCGTATAAAGTACCTTCTTCTTGACCTACATAGTTTATTGCTTCTTCAATACCTTCTGATAATTCAGATAACAAAAGATTCTCACTAGAATTAACAAAGCGATTTATTTTACCTGCAAAATCTTTAATAGTACCTTTTGCCGCTTGACCTAAAGTTTGACTAGCAGATTCAACACCAGTAGAAGCTATTCTATCGAGAGCTTGATTCTGTGAATAACGAATACGTGGAGTAATAGCACGATTGACTTGTCCTATTGCTTTATTAACAGCACGTAACTGCATGAAATCAAAGAATACGTTACCTGCGTTATAACCAAAGTTACGCATAGCTGCCTTATCTGCAACTATAAGAGCGGCTTCTTCTTTAGTTCTACCTTTAGTCTCATTTGCAATATCGGGATTATTATCTAACCAATTCTGAAACTCTTCGTCAGACATTCCAGTAAATAGAGACAATGCTTCGCCTTCTATCTGTTCTGCAACACCACGAGCTTCTTGATAATTCTCACCTAAACGCATACCAATAGCTGTAATACCGTCATTAGCTAATATCTTTAATCTATTAGCACGATATACATTATCTAATTTAGTAGCCTTCTTTGCCCAATTCATTGCACGACTTACTTTAGAACTACTACGTCCTAATGCTGCAACTCCTTTACCAACAGCTCCAACTCCTTTAGTTAAAAGAGTGCCAGGAATCATTAAAGCAATACTAGGAACTTGACTAAAGAACCAACCTGAAAAGTCATTCATATCAAATGCTTTATCAGGGTTCTCACGATATATAGGAAATAAATCGTCACGAACATAATCAGATATAGTATCACCTGCTCTAGTAATAAAGTTACTAAAAGGTTTATCATCTAGTATTCCAGCAGTGGCTATATCTATTAGCATACCCATACCTCCAACAGTATCACCAATAACAGTACCAATAGTTTGTCCTAAAGCATTACCTGCCTGTTTCCAAGCTGATTGATTCTTAGCACGTAGAGTTTCTAATTCTTCTCTACTTTGATACCTATTAGGTTCAGCACCATACTTAGCTAATGAATGATAATCTTCCTCTGTACCAGTAAATACTTCTTTACCTGTAAGATTACGAAACATAAAATCACCTTGTGCAGCAACATCAGGTTTATATTTAGTAACAGTAGGAACATCATTAGCCATATTAACAGAATTAGCCCCACTAGTTAGTGGAGCTTTTTCTACTGATATATTATCAAACATGTTTGGCATACGCTTACTTCATTAAGTCGTTCATTTGATTAAGTATAACTTGACTAGGAGTTTCACCTGTAAGACTAGAGTACATTCGATTAAAGAATTGAAATACTTGTCTCTTAGTATCTATATCTAATTCATTTAGATTACCAGTAGCACCTGCCATTATCATAGCCTTCTGCATAAGCGGACGAGCAATCACTTGTTGCTCTTCTATGGGGGAATTTGCAATAGAACCATTTCTAGCACTAATCAAATCTATATCTTCTTTAACAGGAGCAAGAACAGCATTAGCTTGATTGTTTTGAAGCATACGTTCAAATAACTCACTTTCAGTAATTTTAATTACAGGAGAATCACTAGCATCGAGTATTTGATACAGGTTGCCATCAGTAACAGCTGAATAACTACCGTCTCCAAATTCACTATCTGATAAACGATAACCTCTTTTAAGAGCGTTATTGTACTTAATAGAATTGAGAGTGTCCCATGCTTTAACAGCAGGCAAAGATTTAAATCTCTCTATCTCATCATTAAGTACAGCACCTGTAATCATATAGTCTCCGGCTACTGCGTTCTGTATTCTATCTTCCATATCAGAATCAGGATTCTTACCAACATTCTTACCTGTCTTTACAGTATAAGGAATATTTAAGAATATACCATATTCACCAGTAGAAGCAGAACTACACCAACCGTTATTAATATTCTTCTTCTTAATTTGTGCTTGAATAGTTTGCATGATAGCATCTCTATCTCTACTATCTTCAACAACTTCAAGAACTCCTTCTTCATTACGTTTCTTAATAACTATACTTCCTGGATTAGCAATACTAACCATATTCATAACCCGTTCATTATAGTCTTTTAGTTGTTCAGATTCAAAGCCCTGACCTAAAGCAACAACATGAGGCGGTAAGTCAAATACTGCTAAGTCTACATAAGTAGGAGGAAGAGTTTTAGATACTCTTTCAGTCGCAGCATTAGATATTTGTGCAGCTTTCTCATATACATAGGCTATTGAGTTTTTATCACTTCCGGCAGTTGTTATCTCTCCACGACCAAGTGCTCTAAAGCCAGCCATAAATGCAGTGACTTTACTACCATAATATTTATTACCATGATAGACTTCATCAGCCCTAGTAAATGATTTAGGTTCTACACCTTCATTAGTAAATCCAATAGGATTAACTTTTAATACTTCACTTATTTCAGGAGCTAAACGAGTATAAGCATCTTTACTAATACGAATATATTCTTTATCCCCTATTTTAGAGAATGATACATCTTGTCTAGTAAGACCCATATCAACTCTTAGTTTAGATATAATAGCAGCCTTACTAGCTTCGTTAATAGGATTAACAAGAACTGTATCGAAACTATTACCTTGCGAATCTGTGAATAACTTATTCATTCTATTAGCATATTCACGTTGCATAGGATTATTAGTATCTGCCATATTTCCATTACTAAGTCTCTTACCTAAGAAATCAGATGCAAACTGTTCATCTTGTGTAAGATGTCCTTTCATAGCATCTAATCTATTATTAGCGTTATTAATACCACTATAATAATTATATGCTTCATCCAATGCTTGCTTCTTAGCTGTATCAGACAGATTGCTATTATTAGCAATACTTGACCTTAATTGAGCATACGCTTTATCTAATGGAACAGATTTAGATATTCCATAAGTAGCGAACATATTGGCTAATTGACCATTAAGTGTATTTAATTGTGACGCAACCTTAGCAGGAGTATCAGGCTCTACTTTCTCTTTACCACCAATTGTTTGCATAGAAGGCAATAATTCAGGTTCTTTACCTGTCTTAGGTTTAGCAGCAGCTTTACGTGAAGCAGCTAATAGATTAAATCCTAATTCAGGACTAATTCTACTTTCAGTTCTACGATAAGCAGAAGCAGCATATCTAGGAGCAAATAGATTCTCTTCAAATTCTCTCTGCGACATAATAGTTCCGTCAGGCTTAGTAACAAGATTATTCTTATTACCTTTATTAGCTTTCCAAACATTAACTTTATAGTCTTGTTCAAGAGAAGCACGAGCACCAGGAGTTTCATTTAATGCAGCTTCAAATGCAGCACGTATCTTTTCCTTAGATAACTGTTGAATACCACTGGAAGTTTTAAGATAAGGAACATCACCAGCAGCAATATTTCCTCGACCTTCTTTAAGATTACCTTCTGCATCACCCCATACTAACTGTTCGCCTGAACTAGAATCAACACCAACAGTAGACAATACTTTCTGATATAAAGTATTATAATCTATTTGTTCAACAGGACGATAATTAGGTTGGAATTGATTGCCGCCTATTATTTTGCCTGTTTCATCTGTTTGGTCTTGATAATTATATTTGTTCTGTTCCAATGTATAAGCCTTAACATCTCCGTCATAAGCATCACTATTAGTAACTTCATCTTGGAATTTTTTAAACTCTTGTTGATAACGCTCACGACCAATAAGTCCTGGATTACTAGCAACTTCTCCGGCTAATCTTCTTGCAGTAGTCAATGCAGTAGCATAACTACCTTCTTGAGCACTTGCTTCTATTTGAGCATTAACATCTCTCGAATATTTATCGAGCCACTCATTTTCAGCTTCGTTTAATTGCTTATTAGCAAGAAACGTTTTAATCTGATTACTAGTTTCAATAGCAGTATCATGTTTCTGTTGTAGAGTATTTAACGTACTATTGTAAACATCTAAAGGAGCGGCAACCCGCTCCCTCTTTTGATAACCAGCTGTTCTAATATCTATCGGCATAGTTATATTATTTATAGTTAAGCAATCTTTTTCTTACCACCACATCTGAATAGACTACTACGTACTTTACTCAATCTACCTTTATTCTTATCCATCAATTTTAAGAATAATTCCATTTGTTCAGGATTTGCAGACATTATAGCGGCAGTAGCATTTTCTTCTGAACGTCTCTTATCCATACCTAATTGATAATCTCTAACTGCACTAGTAAGACCTTCAATTATATTAGTACGATTATTAGCTCTTGCTTGAATCTTTTCATTTTCTGTTTGAGTAACTGCATTATCATAAGCGTTTAATACTTGATTGTTTGCAGCTTCTACTCCTTGACGATTAAGAGCGGAACGATTAAGAAGGTTAGTTTCAACATTCTCTTTCATTCCTCTTAACTTATTACGTTCAAGAACTCCACGATTAACTAAAGATTGAATACGAGCAATCTTTCCTGACGAACTAGAAGTATTAGAATCAATAATTCTAGCCATATTTCTTTCAGAATTTCGACTTTCAGCTAATTGTGGATTTATATTATAAGTAGTTCTCATCCTTGCAGGAATTATAGTTCTAGGTCTAGTAGGAGCTTGAATATTATTAATACTGTTATTATTAGTAACACCGCTTATAATATTACCTAATGCTCCAATACTAGCACTAATAGCTTCTCCACCTATACCGCTCATAAAGTTTCCAAATCTACTAGATTTAGATAATGGACTAGTACTAGAACTAATAGAAGCTCCAACAGGTTTACTTGGAACTACACTATTAGTCTTAACAGAATTCATATTAGCTTTAGTCAAAGCATTAGGAGCAAAACTGCTACTATAATCCTTTTCTAAACCAAAGTTATTATAGTTATCCTTTAATAATCTTGTTCTAGAACCAAGAACTGATTTCTTCAATTCAGGATATTTCTTATATACCTTAGCTCTCACATCAGAACGACCATGAAGTCCAGCTAATCTAAGAGCATCACGAGCATCAGCTTTAGTAGGAATAGGATAACTACGACCACCGCCTGCAAAGTCTTTAGACTTAACACTAGGATAAGGTTTCTTATCTGAACCGTAATCTTTCTTACGAGATAATCCTCCTAGCTTTTTCTTACCAGTTATTGTTCTCATATTTCTTTTCTTTTTAGTACCGTCATCGTTAAGACCATTTCTATCTTTAAATGACTCTTGAGCATTAAATACTTTAGAAGGCTTAACACCTTTCTGAACTAATTCAGCCGGACTATTACCATTAAGTATAGGTTGAGCACTGAATACTTTAAGTTGCTTAGGAGTAACTTGCACTACTTCACCGCCTTCAGCTTCAACACCTGTCTTACCTGCATCAATAACAATACCTCCAGTATTGTGTTTACGTCCTTTAAGAAGAAATGAATCTTTCTTAATAGGAATAGCTGTACCACCCTCGACAATACGCGCTTTCACTCCTTTATGGGGGAAGGTTCTTACCTTCCCACCCTTAGATAAGTATTGGCTTAAGAACTGTGACTTCTCTTCTTCGGACATCATGTTCTCATTTTGAGCACTAGCTAAAGTCTGATTGTCTTGTAGGTTTTGAAGACGCTCTTGTCTTAACCTTTCGGCTTGTTCAGCTTTCTTCTTCTTACGATTGCCTATGATACCACTAACAATACTAGTACCAACAGAAATCGCAGTACCTATAAATGCTTTAGGTCTTTGTTCATTAATACGTTTCATTATTCTCTGTATTTATTAACATAACATTCAATCTTCTTAATCTCTATTTTAGCTGTTCCGTCATTAATTACAAAACGCACACCTAGATATTTACCATTAATAAGATTGGATTTAAATGGTTCGTAATTCTTATCAACATCAACAGTCAATTTACCAGTAAGTCTATCTATTGGATAATTAGTAACTACTTCGTTTAGAACACTACGGAAATAATTATAATTCCATTTACCATGTTCATAATAAGGTTTAGCTGTATCGAAAGTATTACGTTCATTAACAGTAATATCTTCAAGTCTACTTATCGAAGTATTACTAAACAATAGTATCTTATTACCTGCAAAGTTAATGTCGTTAGCTTTATATAAGTCATAACTTATGTAGTTAAGTACTTTAATAGTATCGTATTCAAGATTGAATAATACATCGACTACCATAGTATTATTGTTGTCTCCTACATAGAAAGGATTCTTATTAGCTGCTATCTCAAAGTCTTTATATTTAAGATAACTCAAAGGCTTTACAAATCCTAATTGACCTATAATATTCTTCTTGTTGAAGGAACTAATATACAAATTAGTTTTTGTATTATAAAATCCTCTACATAAATAAGTATGTACACTTATCCAAGTATTAGTGACGAAATTGTAACTAAGGGTAAAGTCTGAAACATCCCCCATAAAGGAGCAAATCAACCGATTATTCTCCTTATCCATTCCCATTAGTATTTGAGTATTACTAGTTAAATACTCATCTAATATAGACTGTACTCCGTCACCTAAGTCATTTAGATTCTTCTCATCAAATCTATATAACCTCTTCTTACTTCTGTCTAAGAATATATAGCCAGCTTCATTACATACGTATGCTTCAAAATCTTGTAGACCACCATATCCTTTTTCACTAGTAAATACCTCTTGATAATCAATATCAAAAGCATCAGGCATTAACATTTGAACATCTTTGTCTTTAGTATAAAGCGTATTATCTCTATTAAAGATAAACATTGAATGTTCGCAATGAGCTATAAGATAAGTGCCAATACCAATAACGTTAATGATATCACCTTTATTTTCGCTAATTATCTTATAAGCATTAGGTCTAAATATTCGCCATTTATTCTCTACTGATTCATCACTAATAACATCGCTTCTACGAATAGTTTGACAGTATTCTGTAACAAAGTTACTATATAATAATTCATTATAATTAATGAATTTCTTACCTGCATAATCAAGATACATACTACTTATTTCAAATGTATCATTGATAGTAGTAGGTAATAGATGAATCATACGAACATTCTGAACGAAAGAATTATTATCAGTATGAATAGTATAGTATCTTTCATCAGGAGCTGTTTTAATAGTTTTAGCAAATAATGGATATAGCGAATAATAATTAAGAATTATTCTACTTATAGGAGTATTACCTACTCTTTCACTATCCCAATGTACTCTAGGGAAATTAGGATAAAGATTAGTATTATCCGTAGCTTTTTTAGGTATTGGGTCAGTAGTATCATAGTATACACCATTACGATTAAATGCATAAACACATGCTGTCATAAAGTAATAATTATAATTATAGATATAATCTTCATAACCATAATTATAAGTATCTCCTGTTGAACCAACATACTTAATATAGCCAAGTGGAATAAGGTCTTTATTCTCCGACATATATAAGTTATCACTTATATTAAGTAATAAGCTATTTACATAACCTCTACCATTTGCAGTATAGAATCCTAACTTTAATGACTTATTCAAAACAAGATTAACAACAGCTTCTCTACCTGCATTATTATCATCTTTGCTATCAGCCATTATAATAGTAGAGCTTTTAACAGCTCTAATATCTCCAAATTCTTCTGAAGGACTAGATTGATTAAAATCAGTATCACTACTATAATAGTCAGTAAACATAGGACCTTTATAAGCATTACCTATAGTATAACGACTATCGGTAATAAATATATTACCAGCACCTGACTTCTTTATAATATCAAATTCAGGATAATAGAAACGAATATTATTAACTTGTTCATTAAATGCAGTATTAAAATCATCATCTCTACGTACAGGAACACCTTCACTAACTAATATAGGTTCTGTCTTTTCATAAGATATAAAATATCCTACGAACTCTTTTCTCATAGGTATGTTGTCAAATAAGAATTCTATCTGATGAATTCCTCTGTAACTAGGATTTCTAGTTCCTCTAAACATACGATTGCCATTATTGTTTTTATAAAT
>OHDD01000765.1_pt1 | contig 15958 bp, 15 predicted proteins | sample 1566941 | NCBI WGS metagenome assembly OHDD01 (sample SAMEA3879580, study PRJEB24766) | human gut metagenome | biome: human-associated habitat; feature: feces | place: USA | collected 1985/1987 | reverse complement strand
GTTACCGAGTAACGAAGCGTTTTTGCGTTTCATGTGTCACCTCCGGACTTTGGGTTGCCAGGGAATGTCCCCAAATCTTATAGGTGTAGTATAGACAAGGTCTCTTCTGCGGAGTGCGTCCACGATCACATTAGTGAACAGCGAATAGACAAAAATTTACAAATAAGTCTATGAACCATATCAAATTCTAATGATTTAGTGAGTAAATCATCAATGCGGGTATTGTCTAATAGCCAGAATTTTGTCAAGCGCGCCCGCAGACAGTACACTACGCGGCAGAGAATGCCCCATGCAGGATAGAAAACGTGACCATTAAACTGATTGTCGGCCTGGCCAACCCCGGTGCGGAATATGCCGCCACCTCGCGCATCAACCTGGCGGGCGAGGACGTCCGCCTGCTGGTCCCCACTACCTTTATGAACCTCAGCGGTAAAGCCGTGGCCGCGATGGCGACCTTTTATCGCATCAACCCGGATGAAATTCTGGTCGCCCATGACGAGCTGGATTTACCGCCGGGCGTGGCGAAATTTAAGCTTGGCGGTGGCCATGGCGGCCACAATGGCCTGAAGGATATCATCAGTAAGCTCGGCAATAACCCGAACTTTCACCGTTTACGCGTCGGAATCGGCCATCCGGGCGACAAAAACAAGGTTGTCGGCTTTGTGCTTGGCAAACCACCGGCCAGCGAGCAGAAACTGATCGATGACGCTGTCGACGAAGCGGCGCGCTGTACCGAAATCTGGTTAAAGGACGGGCTGACCAAAGCGACCAACCGTTTGCACGCCTTTAAGGCGCAATAAGCCGTTGTCGTGCGGCATTTTTGCCGCGCACCGTGTATAATAGGCAAAGCTATTCAATTTTCTGCAATCTGTTCCTTGTAACAGATTGATTATCCAAAGATTAAGGTGATTTAAATCATGGGATTCAAATGCGGTATCGTCGGTTTGCCCAACGTCGGCAAATCCACCCTGTTCAATGCGCTCACCAAAGCGGGTATTGAAGCGGCCAACTTCCCCTTCTGTACCATTGAGCCGAACACCGGTGTCGTACCGATGCCCGATCCGCGTCTGGACAAGCTGGCTGAAATCGTCAAACCGCAGCGCATCCTGCCGACCACCATGGAGTTCGTGGATATCGCGGGCCTGGTGAAAGGCGCGTCCAAAGGTGAAGGTCTTGGCAACCAGTTTCTGACCAACATCCGTGAAACCGAAGCCATCGGCCATGTGGTTCGCTGCTTTGAAAACGATAATATTATTCACGTCGCGGGGAAAGTGAACCCGGCGGAAGATATCGACGTTATCAATACCGAACTGGCGCTGTCTGACCTTGATACCTGCGAACGCGCGATTCACCGCGTCTCCAAAAAAGCCAAAGGCGGCGATAAAGACGCGAAGGTTGAGCTGGCCGCGCTGGAAAAATGCCTGCCGCAGCTGGAAAACGCCGGTATGCTGCGTGCGCTGGATCTGACCAAAGAAGAGAAAGAGGCCATCCGCTATCTGAGCTTCCTGACCCTGAAGCCGACCATGTACATCGCGAACGTCAATGAAGACGGTTTCGAGAACAACCCGTACCTCGATCAGGTTCGCGCCATCGCCGAGCAGGAAGGGTCTGTGGTGGTGCCGGTGTGCGCCGCCGTTGAAGCGGACATCGCCGAGCTGGACGATGAAGAGCGTGACGAGTTCATGGCTGAGCTGGGCCTCGAAGAGCCGGGCCTGAACCGCGTGATCCGCGCCGGTTACGCTCTGCTGAACCTGCAGACCTACTTCACCGCGGGCGTGAAAGAAGTTCGCGCATGGACCATCCCGGTGGGAGCGACCGCGCCGCAGGCAGCCGGTAAGATCCACACCGACTTCGAAAAAGGCTTTATCCGCGCGCAGACCATCGCTTATGAAGACTTCATTGCCTACAAAGGCGAACAGGGCGCGAAAGAAGCCGGTAAAATGCGTGCTGAAGGTAAAGACTACATCGTGAAAGATGGCGATGTGATGAACTTCCTGTTCAACGTCTAATCCCGCTGGCTGGCGTTTTCGCCGCCACCGCGCAAAAAAATCCACGCAGCGGCGTGGATTTTTTTTACCCAGGCGACACGCTACTCCACAATATGGGTATCTTCTGCCGCCTCGTAGCCATCAACGATCTGCACAATTTTCTTTAACTCAGCCTCAATAAAAGCCGGGGTAGCGCTTTCCCCTGAGGCCGGGTGATGAAGCTCCACCGAGATACCGCTGGCGGCATTGGTCAGCGACAGGCTGATCTCCTGCTGGCCCCGCGAGGACGAAGAACGCCCGATATGCTGCATGATAGCCGCCGCCGCCGCGCGCGTATCAACGTCTGCGAGATGCCCCCATCTCATTTCAACATGCCCCTGCTGCCCTGCCTTTATCACCTGCAGCGTATAGCCGCTTCTTGCCGTTGCCATGCCTTTTCCTCCGATTTAGTTGCCCGGGCGTCACATTATCAGCCCGGTTTTATCAGCCAGGTTCGCGCGCCTGCGCCTTGCCGTTAATGACTCTTTTCCACATAGGTCTGCATGTTTTCTTTGGTCACTAACTCAAACGGGATCCAGACATGAGACTCGACCTTTTCTCCTTTAATCAGCTTCAGCGCTACCGCTAAGGCCGTTTTGCCCTGACCGACGGCGTCCTGGAAAACCGTCACCTGAATCTTATCGCTGGCCAGGGCTTTCAGCCCGTCCGGCGTGGCGTCGATCCCACCGATCAACAGCTTCTTCTGGCTCTTCTCCAGCGCCATCGCCGCGCCAATCGCCATCTCATCGTTGTTCGCCGCCACAATATCAATCGCTTCTCCGTTGCCCGTCCAGTTCTGCATCAGATCCATTCCCTCGCTGCGGGAATAGTTGGCCGGCTGTTTCTGCACCACTTTCATTGCCGGATACTTGGCCACCACCTGCTCCACATCTTTGGTGCGCTGCAGCGCGCCGGCGTCGGTGAGATTGCCGATCATGATGGCGACGTTGCCTTTGTAGTTTGCCAGCTTCGCCAGCGCCTCCATCTGCAATGTGCCAGACTCCCGCTCGTCCGAACCGACAAACACCACGCCGGGCGGTAACGTTTTATCCCCCGGCGTCCGGTTCACATACACCAGCGGCATTTTGGCCTGCTGCGCCATCTTCGTCAGCTGCGGGGTGCTGGCGGAGTCCACCGGGTCAACGATGATCGCGTCCACGCCGGAGGCGATGAAGCTCTGCACCTGATCGGCCTGGCGTCCGGTGTCGCCGCGGGCGTCTTCAAACTGTACGTCGACGTGGCGGGCTTGAGCTTCTTTCTCAATGGACTGGCGGATAATAGTGAGAAAGTTTTGATCGAAGTAGGCCATTGAGACGCCGATCTTCTCCGCTAATGCCGAAGCGGAACTGGCCAGAAGGCCTACTAACAGGATGATTTTACAGTGCTTCATAGTATGCCCTCAGAGATCGAAATAAAATTTTCAATACAACTACAAACGGTATATTTAAATCATTTTCAGACTACGAAGGGCGTTCGGTTCTTGCAATATTGATGTAAAGAAAATGTTGCCATGCGCACACTTTATTTCACCGCCTCACTCACCGAGGGCTCACCGGTTGTGGGGAGCGCAGCGGTCGGCGACGCCGGCTGTTTTCGCTTCAGCAGGGCATACTCCACTATCAGCTGTTGCAGATGCAGCTCCGCGAGGCTTCCCCGCGCGGCTGACCAGGGTTGATCAACGGGAAGCGCGGCCAGCTGGCGCAGCTGCTCCTCCAGCGGAACAGCGCGGTTAAACGACTGTGTGATGGCAAATACTGCGGTTTTCAGTTCGCTCACCGTCAGGTACTTCCCCTTCTGCTCGTCGAGGGCATTGAGCTGGTCGGCGAGCCGCTGCAGCTGCTGCATGCCCTCCGACCAGCCGGTAAGATTTTCCGCGGGCAATGCGCCAGCACTCAGCTGCTGCCGCCACTGCTGCGCCAGCGGTTGCGCCTGATCCGGCCAGCGGATCAGGGCCTGGTGGACCAGCTGGTCGCCGTAGCTGACCGCCCAGTCCGGCGCCAGGCGGGCAAGCTCGCCAAGCTGGCGCTGCGTCTGTGGCAGATCAACCGGCCCCGGGGGCGTTGTCGCCGGCAGGCCCGGTATCGGTCCGGCATTTTGGGTGACCGAAATGGGCGGCAAGTCGGACTGACGCAGCACCAGCCATCCGCCGACGGCGATACCCGTTACCGCCAGCATGGTAACCATCCCGGCGATAAACGGCTTCCAGCGCGGCACGGGTGCCGGAGTAGACGCCGCCACCGGCGCGGGCCGCTTTGCAGGTGAAGGCGGAGCCAGCGGCTCAGCCTTTGGTCTACGTTTTAGGTCTGGCACTGGCTCAACCTTCGCCGCATCCTCTTCGCTGACCAGAGTGCCGGGAAGTTCCGCGTCAGACACCGCCACCGGCGGCGCGGTGGGAAGCGCTGGCGCAGGGTCGAGGCTCTCGAAGCGAGTTGCCGTGCTGTGCAGTAGCGCCCGCAGGTCGCTCAGCTGGTTTTCAGGAGCGATCTCAAGGCGCTGGAGCACTGCGTCGAAGCTTTGCAGCGAACGTTCAGCCTGCTCAAGCGACTCAACATCCTCTGGGGTAAGATTCAGGGTACGGATCACCTGCCGCAGCCGCTTGCTCAGGGTGCGGAAGATCTCTGTCCGGGCCGGGAGCGCCTGTGGCCACAGGTTTTTCCCCTGACGAACCAGCAGCGACTCCATCAGCGTCAGCCCCTCATTGATCCCTGCCACCCCGCCCAGCCGGGCGCGGGCCAGGGTATACCAGGCGACAGTCTGCAGGTCCGCGCCGTGATGCTCCAACAGCCCGCGGGCAAGCTGCTCGGCATACGGCCAGTTAATATCCGGCCGCGCCGGGTGGCTGAGCTTGTTCATTTCCGCACGCAGGGCCATAAAATCAGCCAGCGTGCGCGGGTCGCCACCGGCTTTATAGTGACGGTCGTGGTGTGTTGTCATCATGATGTCTTTCAGCGAGAGATTAGAGGGCGGAGCGGGCGTCAAGGTACTGCTGACGTTTGAGGTGGCGGATCAACACCCTGCCCTCGGGCATAAACTCCGTGCCGTAACGCACCAGGCCAATATCCTTCAGCTCCGCATCAATGGCATAGCGCAGGTCGCCGGGCGCATGCTGATCGAGCATCACCACCGCGATCCGCTGCAGGCGCGGTTCGTATTTCAGCAACACCGCCGACAACGTGCTCATCAGCTGGTGCGCCGACGCTGGCATCCCCTGGAGGACAGCGGTCATATCCGGCAGGCCGTAGTCCGGCAGATGCGCCAGCGTTCCGGCCCGACAGTTGAGGATGCGCTGCATGTTATCGAGCACCGACAGGATGACCTGATCCGTTTCGCTGACAGTATTCAGGTCAAGCCCGCCGGCGAAATTGCCGTACAGGATGTCATACAGGGAGGGACGAGGCATTTTCACTTCTCCTTAAACGGGTGCAGCGTCAGTTGATTTTGGCTGGCTTCGATAATGCGCGGCCTCGCCGGATCAAGTTCGTCCCGGGTGAGTACCAGCCGCCAGCTGTTTTGCGTCACGTCTGGATCGATAAACATGGCCGCCACCGCCACAAACTGCGCGCTGGTTTCCATGGGCATATCGACGGTCACCGATTCGCCCGGACGCAGGCGAACATCTTTTTCCGCCACCCGGTCCGCATGCAGCGCCTGGCCATCGCCGGCAAACAGCGACGGGTAGTCAGTATTGTCGAACGCTTGCCGGTCCTTCAGCTGATAAATACGCACCACCGTCGCCAGGGAGGCGCCTTTGGCGTTGTTATTCACGCCTTCCCGGGCGCGAAGATCCAGATGCAGGGTTTTCACCTGGGGGTAAAAAATGGACTGGGTCACGGAAACGGCGCCGTCTTTCACGGTCTGCGTCAGGCCGCAGCCGGTTAAGACGGTAACCATGAGGAATGCCAGCAACCTGGCGGAGGGTTTAACTGCGGTAATCGCCATCTTCATCGCTCTCCCTGCGGTGGATATTTTCCCGGACGCGCTGATAGCGCCCCAGATAAATCGTGACTCTGTCGTCAGCCTGCTTCTGCGCATCCAGCGGACGCAGCACAGCGGTACGGCCGAGCTGGACGGCATGCTCCTGCTGGCAGCAAAGTTGCGCATCCGGCAGTAAATGGCGGGCGACGCAAAGCTGCAGCCGCACGTCAAGATGAGATCCGAGCCAGACGTGCAGAAGCGCCATCAGGTCGCTGAACAGTTCGCCGCCGGGCAGCCAGCCGCGAACCTCATCAGGCTTTTCCGTTGCCAGCTGCAGCAATACCTGACCGTTCACATCCGTGGCGTGGGTTCCCATCACTGGCCTATGTTGCAGGCTAACCGGCTGACGGACGCTCATCGTTAACGGCTGCGACAAGGGGATCCGGCAGGGATCGTGGTGGTACACCGTCCCCCGGGGCCAGGAGCGCCACCAGCGCCTCCATGCCTTCCCCGGATCTCCCCGGCAGCATCATCACCGGCAGCAGCGCCAGAAATCGCGACAGCGGCGCTGCGGCAACGGCGGCACATCCCGGTATGCCCAGCCCCGCCAGGCCCAGCAGATACTGCGAGATGTTGTCCGTGCCGCCCGCCCGAAAGGTTGCCGGGTAGGAATATTTGCGCCAGATACGGTAATACTGGGCGATCAGCCGATGGTTAAAGATATCGAGGAAATCCTCGGTGGCCTCGACGCCTTCCCGCCGTTGCGCAATGTCATCGCTATAGTGGGTCGGCAGCGGGGATTCCACGCCGTAGAGTCCCATAAAAGTCACGCGAACCGCCGGCGGACGGGGCGGTTCAGGATCGTCCATTCCACGGATTTCGCCAGCCGGAAAGCCCATCCCCGGATGCGGGCGAAAGCGTATGGGTTCATCACCTAATAGCCAGCCGCTGCCGATGATCGGCGCCTTCGGATGGTTCTTCTCCAGCAACTGGCAGAAGCGGTAAAAATTCATGTACGGCAACTGAGGCCGGAGCTGCGCCATCAGCCGGGCAGGCGCAGACTGTGATTCTCTTTCCACCGGATACATTTCCCTTCAGGTTGAACAATGAGCGTCAGCTGGTTGAACTGATTCATATCGGCATACAGTGCGAAAAAGCGGTTGAGCATATCGCCAAACAGGTGGACATCGCCCGCACCGGTAAATCCGCTACCGTCGAGCGTCACTTCGATATCCAGCCCGCGCAGCAGGAAACCCTGCTCGAAACGCTGAATTCGGTGATGGCTGACCGCCAGAATGGCGTCCAGACGGCGATTATTGAGCTCATCCTCCCGCCAGTTGTAGAGCGACAGCGTGCCGCGCAGCACCTCGGCGCTGCTCATCATGTTGAGAAAACGGGTGCCCAGATGGCTCATGACCCGCCAGTGGTAGCGGTCTTCCGCCGGGGGATAGGCCGGCAGCGTGGGCTTACAGAGATTGCGGACGGTAAGCGGCGTGGCTGATATCGACTCACAGCGATCCAGCAGCGTGCTCTGTAGCGCCCGGCGCGGCAGCTGGCCGTTAGTGCCGGTGATGCGCAAGGAGACCGTTTCCCGCGCCAGCTCCCGGTCAGCCTCCCATTGCTGTCCGCCGAGGATAAGCCAGGTATCGTGCATGCCGGTTACGCCCCGTTTTACGCGGGTGTGGTAGTAGCGCTCCGGCGCATGGCGACGCATCATTCCCCCCTGGTGACGAAAGCGGGTGAAAGGCACATAGCGCGCCTCCCCGGTGCGCCCGGAGCCGGTCACGCTGTCAACAGAATAGATTTCGGTATGCCCGTCCTGCAGGCGCTTCGGACGCAGGAGGTATTCGCTCTCCAGCCCGCTGATGGTCAACGGATCGGCCTCAAGGGTAAACAGGTTAATCACCGGCACACAGTGCAGGCGTAGGCTGCTTGCGCTGACGGGTAAATCACTTTGCCAGACCTCGCTGAACACCACCTCAAGCGTGAAATGCGATATCCCCGCCGGCAGGGTGATGTTTTCCAGGCCATTTAGCTGCACGAACATAAATTTTTCGCGAAAGGTGAAATACTCGAGCAGCAGCTGATAGCCGCTGAAAGCGCTCTCCCCTTTCGGCCATAAACGATCCTCCTCGCTGAATCCCCCCGGGGAAAAATAGCCGTCGAGGCTTACCCGCTCTGTCTGACCCGGCAGACGCAGGTACAGCGCGGCCTGGCGTCGGGTCAGCCACAGATGGAGGGCGCTGCCGGTAACAGCGTCTTCCCCCAGGTACAGCGCCAGGTGGCGGAGATCGGTCTGCGACCAGTCAGCCAGCTCGCTACAGGCGAATCGTAGTCGCAGGGCCGAACGTCCGTCCGGCTCCGCCGTCATCACCGCCTCCTCTATCGCCAGCGGGTTAAGCGTCAGATCGCGGGTGGTTCGGTACCGGCACACGGTATTTTTCGGCCCCAGTGGGCGGGAGCTAATCTCAAACCCGGCGGGCACCGTTTCCGCTATCTTCATCGCCGGCAGCGTTGGGGTCAGCGCCACGATCGATAGCGATGGAATAGTGCGCAAATAGTGCGGCCACAGCATGCTGACCAGCCCCTCGGTCAGCTCCGGCAGATCATCATCAATTTTTTCGCGCAAGCGACCTACGGAAAAGGCAAAGCCTTCAAACAGGCGCTCAACGTAAGGGTCCGGCGTACCGGCTTTATCGAGATCCAGCATCGCCGCCCGATCGGGGTGAGCCTGCGCGAACGCTTTTGCCGCCTCGCGCAGGTAGCGCATTTCAGCATCAAAATATCGCAGGGTTAAATCGTCCATTATGAATATTCCCTTATTCGTCTACAGGGAGACACGCAGCATGGCTGCGCGGTCAGATTAGTTGGCCGTCGGGCGGCCATGAGCGAAGGAGGCCTGGCGTTGCAGGTCAACGCCAATCAGTGAGGGAGAAGGTTCAGTATCCCTCTTCGCGGGGTATATCGTCGGTCAGCGGAACACGTTCAGCAGACGCGCGCACGCTGAATATCGTCTCCGGTAGCGTAAAGTTTCGCAGCACCAGCAGCGCCAGCGGTCCTTCCCCCGCCTCGGTACGCAGCGTGTAGTTCAGCAACAGACCATCCGGCGCTTTCCAGCTCAGGCTCCAGCTGCTGCTCGTTCCGGGATAAGCGCTGACCACCGCCTTATCCAGCAGACGGATCCACCCCCAGGCGCCCGGGAAATCGCCATACTGGCGGGTGCCCGCCCGGGTACTGATCCAGCTCAGACTGGCGCCCGGCGCTTCGGTGTCAGCGGGCCAGCTGAACCGCCGCCAGACCGGCATCTGGTTCATATAGACAAGTTTCTGACTGTCGATTACCAGCTCCGTCTGCATCACGCCGTCCGCCGTGCCGGGGCGAAGCGCAAAATGCAATCCCGCTTCGCCGTTGGCGAACGCGACGTCGGAGAGATGGCTCAGGGTATTCATCGCCTGCAGAAAGGCCGGGTTAAACGTCAGCCCCTGAGCATTGATACTGTCCGCCATCCAGCGGCTCCCCTCTTTATGCAGCACGCCGTTCAACCGGGTCTGCAGAAAGCGGGCGATGCGCCCGGTCTCGCTGTTGAGGTATTTTGCCAGCAGCGGCAGAGAGACTTCACTGCTGGTATTTTTAAAGGGGTAGCGACCGCCAAAAGCGCTATTCCAGTCCTCCACCACTGCGCTGCGCCACTGGGCGTTGAGGCTTTCCGCCGCCGGGGTCAGCACCTGCTGCCAGGCCTGTTCCATCGGGCGAACAAACAGCGTCTGCCCAAATCCACTCCACTCCTGGCCCAGCCCCGCCGCCACCAGGCTGCCGTAGTCGCGCGTTTCGGTTAAATCCACGGCCTTGCCCTGGAATACCGTCTGCGCAAGCAACCGGGTCATCGCCTGCGGATCGGTGGCGTTGGTGACCTGCTGCAGGCGCAGACGCACCTGGGTGACGCGGGTCAGGAAGGTCTGCAGGCTAAGACGGCTGGTGGGTGTCCCGCCGTCGCGATTGTCCAGCAGCGCCAGTACGGGCCCGAAGGTGGCATCCAGAGGACCGCGCGCGCCGGACCGTTGATCGATGACGGGCGAGTTATCACGGTTGAACAGCTGCCTGGCCGATTTGACCAGCGAATCGGCGATGGCTTCCCCGGTCTGGCCGGTTCGCCCCTGCACGCTCAGGGTGTTCATCAGCGCCACCAGCGGCGACTGGCGCACATCGGCCATCAGGGTCAGCTGGTCGATAGCATCGGAGAGGGTCGCCGCGCGCTGCCAGCGCAGACTGTTGAGGAAATCCAGCCAGGCGCCGCTGAAATCAGCGAAATAACGCTCCGCCAGCCTGGCTCGCAGAGCTTCCGGCGACGTCGACTGCGCGGCAGTCTGCTTCGTATCGCTCAGCACCCAGTCCATTTCATCGCGGCGTTCCGCGACCACTTTCTCAATGGCCGGCTGCACGGCCTGCTCCCAGGCCTGACGGGTAAACATTCCCGGCACCACCTCATCAGTGCTGAACAGACGCGAAGCATCGGTGTCGGCAGTCATATCCGCCAGGCGCATATCGGCATACTGATTCGCCACCTGCGCGAGCATCTTCTGGTAAAGCGTGGACTCACTGTTGCGCTGGCCCAGTTGGCGAATTAACCGTGTGCGCACCTGGCTGACCAGACCGTCATCGACAGGCAGACGCCACTGCGGATGCGATGCCAGGCTGGCGGCATAAAATGCCAGCAGCGAAGGGCCGCTGCCCTGCCAGACGGCGTCGGCGATGCCTGAGCGCTGCGGCCAGTCCTGCATTAGCGTAGTGGCGAACCACGCGGCGTCCATTTTTTCCGGGCGGGTCAACATCAGATATTGTTTCAGTTGTCCGTAAGCGGTCTTCGTCATCTTCTCACGCAGTGGGCTGTCCGGCGGCAGCTGCACGAAGGCGGTGAGCTGCTCTTCCAGATGATGCGCCGCCGCATCGCGCAGCAGCGGTTGCGCCATCTCCCCGTAGCGCGGGAACAGCGCCGCCAGCAGGTCATCGTTCTGACTGAGGCCAGCGCGGAGGTACCACGGCGCTCCGTGCTGCGAGCGGTATTCCAGTTGAGAAAGCGTTTTCTGTAACGCGGAGAGCGCATACAGGCGTACGGCCAGCGGCTGTTTTCCCGCCGAGGCCTGCTGCACCTGCTGCTGTGCGATCGCCACCAGGTGGCGGTTGGAGATAAAAGAGACTGTCATTGAGGCGGCCCAGAGTAACATCAGGGCGGCGGCGGCCACGCTCATCCCACGCATCCAGTTGACTCCCTGTTTGCGCGGACGTAGACCGGCTGGCAACCACAGCACTGAGTCTGGTATCGTTTCCCAGCGGTTATCCCGTCCCCAGTGATGACGGACACTGCGGCCGGCCTCCGCCGACGGCGCGCTGAACACCACTCCGGCCAGCGGCTGCGGGCGGTAAGGATTAAGCAATACCGATAACGGCTCCGTCACCGTTTCCGGTTTACGGGTCAACTGATCGGCCAGCGCGAGTAAAAAATTGTGCTGTGGTTGCCCGCATATCTGCTGGATGCCCTGCTCTATCAGTAACGACGCCAGGGCAGTGAACTGTTCGGCAACTATTTGCGGCGTACAACCTGCAGGTAACAGGCAGCCTACAGGCTGAGTGATACGTCCATTTTTTTCGTTGCCCCCCTCATACAGCGACCAGACGTATAGGGGTAGTTTCCAGCCAAGAGCTTCGAAGCGTAGCTTTAGAGAGTGAGACACACTGTCCATTTCATCTGGCGTGAGCCTGGGCTTCGTTCTGTTCATCGTTGTCAAAACGCCGTCAAAGCCCGATGTTACCCACACCATACCATCAGCCGGGCGATAACGCAGTTTACGCAGCGCTGTGAACCAGGCGTTATCTACCGCTGCCCCAGGGTCTCCACCCCACAGCAATAATGTACCCTGATCTTCCTGCCAGAGTTCCTGCGTGAGCTTTGGGGTCAGTTGTTCTACGTCTCTGACTGAGCCAATTATCAGCAGAATACGGACTTTGCGGGACCAGGCGCGTCCATACTGATAGCGTAGAGTCTGGCGAATTTCCCCCACCGTAATATGATGGGGAGGTGTCAGCGCCACGCGCCCTTCTTCGCCGGGTAAGACGCTGTCCTGCTGCGACTGCCGGCGATATAAACTCTCCTTCACACGGCGGGACATTGCAGGAAGGTAAAAAACAAATACCAACGCCATACAGACCTGGACAAACGCCAGTACCTGCTCGCCCCGCGTATTGATATTCAGCATGCCGCCATAGCGGGTGATCCCCCACCATATTGCAGCCATCCCGGCCAACGTAAGCCCGGCCAGGCCAAACCGGCCCAGGCCATTACCCGGTATATTCATCTTCACTCCCTGGGGTGATGGTACTGATAAAATGTTCCTGTTCGCTGGAAAATAACGCCAGCAGGGGCTGTTTACGGAGGCTGACCAGATCGGCTGCCAGCGCGGTCAGGAGCCAGGGCGCTGCGGGTCCCGGAATACCGCACCATTTTTCCAGCAGCGCGATATCTTCAGCTTTCCATGGGGTATGCATTTTGCCGCCCTGCGTGATAAGCGCGGCGCTTCTTTCCGTCCATTTTTTTGCGTCCCCGATAACGGAGGGCGTCTGGCAGGCGACAGTCTGGGTTTCCAGAAACAGGGTGATATCGTCTTCAAAGTTCGTCATATCTAAGGGCATAGGACGTAACAGCCGTGATGAGTGCGGCAGATGGTATTTTTGCGCCACATCATCGCTGGTCAGCAGCAGCACGGCCAGCCCGTCGGAGTATGCTGTACCACCGTTGAGCTGGATGACCAGGAGTAAATTGACCGTCAGTACAGGCTGCTTCAGGCGCTCCTCCACTTCCGACAGTGAGAATGAGCCGGTAACGGTAATATCATCAGGCACGGCGCGGCCAGGAATGTGTTCTTTCCAGAGATTACTGAAACTGCTGGTCAGCTCAGGCGAGGGATTATCCGTGATCAGGGTGACATACAGCGGTAGCTCTTCCGGCAGGCACTGCACGCGCTCTTCTATACTGGTCAGCAGCGCATGCATCGCACTCAGCTGCACGGGCTCTTCTGCCGGAAGGTAATTAATCCGGCGGGTAAGTCCGTATTGCTGAGGCCGCTCACTCCCCCAATGCGCCGCAGAAATATGATCCGGCAACAGCACTGCACTGCCCAGAACGGCCAGCCAGCGCCCTGCCCAGTCTTCCCACCTCTGCTGTCCGTATTCCGCCTCTTTCAGCAAGAACTGATGCGCTTTCAGATCCCTGTCCCACAGATAGCAACGCAGGCAAAAAATCAGCAACCAGCATCCTGCAGGCATCAGGGATACCCACCAGATATTTATCACTGAGAGAATTTTTACGGTGCCGGAAGCATGGAGGGTAAAGAGCAGGACACCGATAATCGCCATCAGTACACCGGCAAACAGCCATCGGGTCAGTGAAGGAGCCGATGGCTGCTCCATGGTCAATGCTTTTGTTCGTACCCAGCCCATTTTTTATCCTATCGCGCATTCCGGCGCGCCGGAAATCACCTGGCAACCGCACTGACATTTGCAGCCATCGACCACGATGGCTTTACCATCGGAAGACCATTCCGGCGCTCCCTCAATAATGGCATTAGTGCCATGTCCCGGAATCGGGCAGCTGACTTTATCCCCCACCAGCGCTACGGGCTTTCCATTTACAATCATGGTGGAGGATGCGGAAATAACAGCACCGCCGTGCGTGGTTTTATCGCCGAGTAATACAAAACCTTTGGACATTGAATTTCCTTTTATATATCAGCGATACAGTAATTATTAATTAGAATACTCAATCGCATCTATTTCAACCTAAAGAGTGAGGCAATAACATTTAATAACAGATAAAAACCGGCGACTCCTGTCAAAGGAAGAATAATAAACATAAAATAATATCTGGAATATCTGCACACCTCTCTTTACTTAATACATACTTCTTCCCCCAGGTGATATCCCCTACATTAATAATTTTTCACTTCGAACGCCAATTGCCAGACGACCTTATACTCGCGAAAGTCGCCTTAATTTCTATTGCATGCTCTATACAATAAAAAATACACTAACAACAAAATAATCAGAATTATAAGGAAATAAAACAGACATTTTCTGATTAGGTGGCAACAGTGGGTATACCTCGCTAATATGACGATTATTGCTCCCTATCATTTTGCGTTCGCCATAACCTATGGGAAATCCAAAGCGTTCGCGCATCCATCGCTGCGTCATTACTGGCTCAAGACTAAAAGGCAGCGGATTAGGAAATAACCAAGCCGTTTTTTTCATCTTCTAACCACAAAGTCACTTCCTCAAGATTTTTTCTGGTTATTTATAAAAGATGAAAATATTCCTTCTCACCTCATATCCAGCCTGAAAATATCATCACTAACAGTAATCGTTGGTTTTATTTTGTAGGGAATTAAACCTTGTTCATAAATATCCTGATAAGGTTTACCTAATTGCTTCACAAGTGTTCGATATCAATATTCATTTGCCACCAAGTCGCTTTTTCTCCAGCGCAATATGAATCTCCTTTGCTCGCTCCAGTGGATAAAAAGTCACGGTTTCTGAAAATAAATCCTTGTTATAGGTAAATCCGACAGAACTATTTTGATGAGGCATAGGTAAGGTATATATCTCTTCCCCCCCTATAAGCAGTCATAACAATTTTTGCTTCAACGTAAACCATCGGAAATCCTAGATAAGCCCGCACCCACTGGTGAATCATAACTCGTTCCAGACCAAACGGCATAGGATTAGGAAACAGCCAGTCAGTTTTGGCTTCATCTTCAAACCTTAACATCTCTTCTTTCAGATTTTTAATGAGCACCACTTTTTTCCGTTGACAATCATCGTTGATGACGATGAAATAATTTCACTACTGTACATGATTTTACCATGCATTAGAAAAAAACCTTATATGTTGAACGCCACCGATTTTTTAAAATAAGATATAGCATCACACATTATTTATTAACGACACAACGAAATACATACTGCGGACCAACACCATATTTTTCATAGTCACCATCAACTTCTTCTGGGAGTGGTGAAGCAGATTGTCTAAACATAGTCAATGCGTACTGTCTGTCGCCGCCAACATTCCCACGCAACACTTTCTTGGTCCCTTGCTCTGGTCCCTGAGGATTCTTTACCGGAGAGTGGGAGTAATAATCTTCTGCATACCAGTCATTGGTCCATTCTGAACCACTCAGTCCCATATCATACAGGCCTAAGGGATTTGATGGGTATTTACCTACTGGATAAATGGGAAGCCCCATCCCATCAGTGTATTTATTCAGTTCATCCTGGCTGGGGACATTTTTTCCTGGTGAAAACTCACCATTGTTAGTAGCAAACGGAAGATACTGACCTCTGGATCTTGCTGCAAACTCCCATTGTGCCTCTGTCGGCAAATCAATTTTTTTACCGGATTTTTTACCTAACCACTGACAATAATCTTTTGCCTGTTGCCAGATAACACCTGCAGGATAATCCCCCTTTAGCAGAGAAGGATGACGTTTTGCCAGTATATCCACAGGTGGATTTTTTTATCTGTTACTTTCAAATAAACATTAAAATCATCGTTGGTGACTTTATATTTTGATATCGAAAAATCACTTAAAATAACCTTATGTAAAGTTTTATCATCCTGTTGTATGCTGAAAAGTAATTTTTCACCAACTAATGGACCAAAATCACCCATTAAAAACTCACCACCCTGAACAGGGACCATATTAGAGACCGATTTATCCACAAGTGCTTTAGCTGCTTTTTCACTCCCGGTGGTATTTCCCTGATCGCACCCGAGCAGTAAACTGGCGGCAACAGAAGCAACTACGATTAATTTTATCATCTTATCACCTCAGCCATTGCATCAGGCAGTCATTATCCCCGTCGGGTGCTGGTCATCAATCATGGCAAGATATTCTGACATCAGGAAATCCGGCGTAGATTAAATATCCTATCCGGTTCAGCCGAATATTCGTTGAGCATTCTGA
>OHDD01000736.1_pt1 | contig 16258 bp, 16 predicted proteins | sample 1566941 | NCBI WGS metagenome assembly OHDD01 (sample SAMEA3879580, study PRJEB24766) | human gut metagenome | biome: human-associated habitat; feature: feces | place: USA | collected 1985/1987 | reverse complement strand
CAATGGAGGAGACCCTCGATGTGGAAGCGAGAAGCCATGTGGAAATGTTCCACCAATATCTTTATATATGTTTTTCATAAGAATTAATAGCAAGCAAAAAGAATATATAAACACTATATATCAGTGATTTATATAAGTTACGCAAAAGGTTAATGGATTCCTATTTTCGCTAAATAGGGCTAATTTTGTTACTTTGTTTGCTACTATTTTGTTACTTTGAAATTATATTTGTAATTTTGCAGGTGAAAAATGACCGAATAGTAACAAATAGAACTTCACATGAGCACTACAAAATCTCATATAACGCTTAAATACAAGGAGATGGAAAACGGAAAGAAGTCCATCTACCTTGACTATTACAAGGACGGAAAGCGCATACGCGAAACCCTCCGTCTCTATTTGTTACCCGAAACATCCAAGAAAAACATCCGCACGAACAAACAGACGATGAAAGAGGCGGAAGCCATCCGTACTGAAAGGGTGAACGAATTGTTCACCGCTTGTTTCGGCATAGAGGTCAAAGAACCTTCCGGTATGAGCATAGGCGAGGCTGTTGACGAATACGAAAAAATCGTTTCCTCGAAAGGCGATGCTTCTACCGCCACAAACATAAGAGGTATGAGAAAGGCAGTGGCGGCTTATCGTGGGTTAGACACGAAGGTGGTTGACATTAACGAAGATTATTGCGATGGACTGGTTGATTTTCTGCACAAGGACTATGCTGGACAGTTCGGGAAAATCAGCATGACAACGGCAAGGGCTTACATTTATCTTTTCAGCAGCACACTCAACAACGCAGTCACCAATGGGATTATCGGTGTGAATCCTCTCCGTTTCGTGAACATTCACGGGCGCATCACAAGGGAACGTCCGCTGAAAAAGTTCCTGACCGTGGATGAAATAAAGGTTTTGATGAATACCCCATGTCCCGTAATGTCAAGACCGCAAGTCAAACAGGCTTTCATGTTGAGCGTCTTCACATATCTGTCCTTTGCCGATGTCCTTTCACTCAAATGGAAAGACATAAAGACGAACGAAGGCAAAACAACCATTGAAGTACATTCAAGAAAATCATCCATCCCGTTGACCGACATATCAATGCGGTGGCTACCCGAAACGACAAGCCGTCGTGGGCTGGTATTCAAGGGATTGCCGAAGAGTACGGAAATATTGAACATCCTACATCTTTGGGGCGAGAAAGCCGGGCTGAAACAACCGCTGAATTTCAGGCTTGCGCAAAACACCTTTATATATCTATTGCTCACCACCGGTACCGATATTGGAACTGTCTGTTGTATGCTTGGGATGACACCTAAGACGATGAGGGGGTATATGAAGATGATTACCGCCAACCAGCAACCTGAAAGCGAAACAGTACCAGTTATACCTGTCGAATAATAAACAAAATAAATAAAACACCATGCCCAGACCAAAGAAAGTAATCAAGGCGAAAGAGCCTGTCCGCATCCGCTTCAAGGAATTACAGAACGGAAACAAGTCAATCTATCTTGATATTTACCGTAACGGGAAGCGGACGTATGAGTTCCTGAAACTCTACCTTGTCCCGGAACTTGATCCTGCCAGCCGTGCCATGAACCAGCACAACATGACATTGGCGAACAAGATTAAGGCAGACCGCATCATAGAACTAACCAATAATGAAAAAGGCGTTTCCAACATCATGTTGCGTGGACGTATCAAGTTGTCCGAACTGCTTGACCTTTACGCAAGGTGGCTGGAGGACAATGGCAAGCATACCACAATACGCAGTGTAAACTGCATCCGAAAAGCGACATCCCAATTCCGTGGTGACGTTCCCCTCAGGATGATAGACAAGGACTATTGCATGGCGTTCATGAATTTCCTTCGGAACGATTACAAGGCGAGGACGAACCGACCCATTACCATGACTACCGCCGCCGGATATGTTACGGTGCTCAGTGCCATGCTGAACTGGGCTGTGCGGAATGACTATCTGTCCGAGAATCCTTTCACGCACATAGCCGCAGCCGACCGCATCCACCGCCCTGAAAGCAAGCGTGAGTTCCTGCAGATAGATGAATTGAAGAAACTGATTGCGACGGAGTGTCCCACCCGTCCCGCCGTCAAGCAGGCTTTCCTATTCTCCTGCTACTGCGCCCTGCGTATCAGCGATGTTGTCAGCCTGACATGGGGCGACATCCACAAGGACGGCGACCAATGGAGGGTGTTCACAGTAATGGAAAAGACAAAAGACCCTATATATCTGCCGTTATCCCAACAGGCGATGAAGTGGCTGCCAGAGCGTGGCGATGCAAGGGATGAAGACAAGGTTTTCGACCTTCCCTCAGAGAGCCGTATCTGCATAATCCTCGACAAATGGGCGAAAGCGGCAGGCATAACCAAGCATGTAACCTATCACGTGAGCAGACACAGCTTCGCAACGATGATGCTGACCCTTGACGTTGACATTTATACCACGAGCAAGCTGCTCGGACACAAGAACATTGCCACCACGCAGATATACGCGAAAATTATCGACCAGAAGAAAGACGAGGCGGTCAACCGTGTCAATGACATTTTCAAAGACTAACACTTATATATGCGATGAAACGAATCTCCGATAATTTCCTTACGATGCTTTTGCCGCTTACAGTCGTAGCCGCAACCGCATTCAGTCTGGTTGCCGCCGTCGCTTTCCGCATGGGAGCGGCCACGGCAGGATTTGTGTTTGCCACCCTTTCCATTGCCGGGTGGATAGGACTGGTTGCCGAATTTTTCCTCTTGTATGACATCATCATAGACAAGTGGCTCTCTAAAGACCGCTCTGTCCTGACCGCCTCATGGTTCGTGCTTTCGCTGTTGCTTGCCTTCGTGTTCACACCGGATAAGCGCATGGACTGGAGCACGTGCATTGTCATGGTCTCACTCTTTGCCGTGGTTTTCCTTTTGCCCTGTACCATCGGTATGGCTTACGGCAGACAGATAAAATCATGGATGCTACAACGGTGGGACAGACTTGTTCCAAAGAAGCGGCAGCACACGTATGAAGCGGGAGAAAAGCAAATCGAAGCCGTGCTTTCAGCGTCCACGCCACCTGCCACGATGAAGCAGGAGGATGAAATCAGACACTATGACAGCCTTGTCTCAAAGGTGCAGCCGGAACTTATAAGGAAACTGCCCGAAACATTGCAGACCAACGATGCCTTATTTTTGTTGGTGCTGTTCCGTGAGGACGGTTATCTTGACACGGACTTCCAACCGCTGATGAAAAAGGAGGATGACGAAATAAACCAGACACTCTACGCCTATATCGCCAGTGCCCTTTGCGCCGCCCTCAAAATCAGGAAAGGCAAATGGGTCATCTTCGAGAAGTTCTGGCCGCTCAACAATGGCGCACAGCTGGCAAGCAACTTCAAGACCGCCTACAGGGACAACCCGTCCGAACACCAGAGGCATATCGCCAAGCTGCTGCGCAAGGCGACCCGCCTTCGTCCGAAGCTCGACACCTACGACCTTGAAGAGTTCAAGAAGGTCTGACCTCCACTTCCTATATATAATCATTATACAATTCTCTTCCTTGTTCCCGTCACCGTAACCCGATGGCGGGATTTTTTATGTCCGTCCGCGAACAGGCCTGTTTCTTTCCGCACTTATGAGTTGCCTTGTGCGGATTATCCGGGATTATGGAGGGTTTATAGTTCCCTTATACTTCGTTTCTGTCCTGTTTATAGTTGTATTTATAATTCGCAAGGTTCTCTGTTTGTGCCATTTATAGTAATCGTTTCGGGATAATTCCGCCATACCTTTGCACTGTCGCCACGACAAAGGCGAAGCTGATTATTCACTAAAATATACGCACATGACAGAGCAAAGAAAACTTTTAAGCACTAAGGAGGCGGCCGAGTATTGCGGCTTCAAGCTCTCCTATTTCCGCAAGCTGATGATGCGCCGGGCTATCCCGATGTACAAGCCGACGGGTAAACTGTGCTTCTTCAAGAAAGAGGATCTGGACGCTTTCCTCACGGGTGTCCGTATATCCTCACAGGAAGAAATCGCGGAAGAAGCCGGACGCTATCTGGCAGGACGGAAGTAAGCAACCTTTTTATTCACATCAAAAAAACAAATGTAGTATGGAACAGAACAGGAACATGGAACAGGGCGGCACAGCCGCAGCCGTTCCGACAGAGAAGAAGAACGAGAACCGTAAACGTGAGGTGAGCGGTAAGGACGCACAAATCATCCGCGCATTCTTGGAGAGCGTAGGCATCTACGAGGCGGACGCCTTGCGCGTGAGCATCGCCATCGCCGACGGCAAGGTGTCGGCAGACAACATTTCAGCGGATGACCGCCTTGCTCTCAACCGCTATCTCAACAGCAGTACGGACAACGACCGCCTGACGGCGGACAATGCGCAGGGCCATCGGCTTAACCGTGCATTCGGATTATTGGAACGTGTATCGGACTTTTGCGACAAGCATCAACTGGTGACGGTAAACAAGGTGTTGCTCTCCATTGCGGTAAACGCTGAGGACATCAACCGTGCCGTGTCAAGCCTTGACAAACGTCCGGCATCCGTACAACCGACACAGGCAAACACTGTAAATAACGGAGTTGGCAAGTAACCGTATGCAAAAGGTGGAAAGGGATTTGACCTGCGTTCATACAGCCTCTTTTTTCTTCCCTTCTTTCGGGATAAAATAATTCAGAGTTTCTATCGCATGAACAGCCGTTGCCCTTTTTCATCTGACACACGATTACGGGAAAATGAAGCCGTGCAGGGTACAACAAAAAGATAAATTGGTATTTCCATACCGGTTCCTGCACGGTTTTATTCTTTTCCAAAAGCAAAAATATCACACTTATAAAGACAAAGTTTTATGGACAAGGAAACATACAGATTCATGTACCCGACAAGTATTGCATCCCTATCATTTGCTTTTTCTGGTAAGGCATTACAATGGCTATACGGGACAACGACAGATGATGACGGCAGGGAAACAGTAAACTTCATATTGTTTGGCGACCTGTTGGCGAGAATGGCACTGACTACAGGAGAAAGCAAAGGATTCCGCAGACCGCTCACGCTTGCCGCAGGACAGGCACAGTATTCCGAAGAACAGCTTTCCGCGCAATGGAACATGGGCAGGAAGCGCATACGCAACCTGCTGGACGCACTCACGGACATGGGGCTTATCGAGACCAACCGTTCAAGGGTGGCATCCGTGATGACCTTCCCGTGCGTCCGTGGGTGGAAAACAGCGGATGGCAGCCATACAGACAATACATTTTTCCATGAACAGAGGGAAGAATAAGAGCCGAATAACAGACGGGGAAACAGCCGAACCGACAATGACAGGGCAAACAACGCCCTTCCTGTTGTTCCGCAGTCCGGCAATAAACGGCATCCGTTCCGTGCAGGAAATGGCAGACGGACGGGAGGAGTGGCATGGAGCGATAGCGTTGAGTTGCGAGATATGCCGAGGTATTACCGCCTTCGGACGGTATTACCACGACGCTCTCGCAACTTCCCGAATGGTCGTTGTCCCAGCCGCTCGCAGGCTCGCACCTTCCCCTTTTTTAGATACCGTTTCACTACAATTTCAAGGACACCAGTTATATGAAACACGAAGATACTTCCAATCAGGAATCCGTGCAGGAAAAGCCCGTTATAAGGCGTGACAAGGTGGTGGTCACCAAGGTCACGGAGCAGGAACTTTCCCAGATTAAAAGCACCGCTGGGCAGTGCGGCATGACACGCAGCGACTTCATCCGGGCAAGAGCACTCAACTACCGGCCGAGACAGCGGCTTTCGGTTACAGAGGTGGACGGTCTGCGGCAGCTTGCGGCTTGCCGGACGGACATGGTGAACTTCGCCAACGCCCTGCACGGACTAAGCGATGACGAGAAGGTGCGCCTTTTCCGCCATCAGCCCACCATGCTCGAATGGTACGAGAAAGTGGCGCAAGTGACTGACCATGTCACCGACTTCTTGCAGTCCGCGCAGAAAGCGAACAGCTACCCGGCAGGGACAACAGACGAAGAGACTGAGGAGGAGACCGCATGATAGCCAAGGCAAAATCCATCAGTCACGGCATCAGGGCGACGCTGTACGTGTCGGGCGAATCGAGGAACAAGAAACATCCCGAAAAGATTACGCGCATCTGCGACAACTTCATGCCGCAGGGCATGGACGCTTCGGGCATCTGGACCGAAATGAAATTCGTCACGATGGACCGCCCCGACATCAAGAACAACGTCATACGCTTGGAAATAAGCCCGGCGATGGAGCATACCGAGGATTTCACGGTCAGGGACTGGCAGCAGCTGTGGAACGACTTCGCGGCGGCTTTCGACAAGCAGGAAATCCTGAATGAGGACGGCGAGGTCATTTCCGTGCCGACCAACATATCGGGCAGCAAGTCTTCCGTGTGGCTGCACAGGGAATCCGACAGCGGCATACCTCACCTCCATGCCGTCGTGTGCAGGATAGACGAGAACGGGAACATCAACAACGACCATGCCATCCACATCCGCGCACATCGGGCGGCGGAACAGGTTGCCCGGCAAAGGGGCTGGATAACAGCCAAACACATACATGAAAGCCGTATTCCGCAAGCCAGCGAGGACTGCATGGAGGCTTTGCGCGAACTGTCCGAATGGTCTTGGGAGGGCTATGCGGAGAGACTTGCAGCCAGAGGCTACGAACTGTATCTGCGCAAGGACAAGAAAGACGTGATACGCGGCTATGTGCTTCACAAGGGCTGTTCAAGGTTCAAGGGTTCGGAACTTGGAAAGGGACGCGACCTGACCGCATCCCGTATCGAGCGGACTTGGGAGAAACTGCATCCCGAACAGACCAAACAGGAAAGTCCGACACCGAAACAGCCTGTTATAACGACACCGAAGCCGCCTGTTCACAATAAAGCCGGACAAAAGGCACAGACCAATGTCGGACGGAATAATCCGGTTTCTGAGTATTACACGGAGTGGAACTACGACCGCCTGCGCTTTGAGTTTGAGCATGATGGAAAGGACTACGACCGCTATATCCCCGAAAAGGTGCTTGACTGCCTGAATGACGAGTTCGACCACCGGGAACTGGCCAACTGGCAGGCTTTGCAGAACTTGGCGATGGCCTTTTTTACGCTTGTCGCTTCTCCTTACGGGGAGGTTTCCGGCGGTGGCGGAGGCGGCTCACAGTCCGACCTCAAATGGGGGCGCGACCCGGAAGAGGACGAGATAGAGTTTGCCCGTCGTTGTGCGCGTGAGGCTTCGCACTGGCTTGGCAGACAAATGAAATCAGGATTGAAACGTAAATGACAAACCTAAAAAAACATCAGTGACAATGAGACAACCCGATACCTCCGCCCTACGGGAGCGGCTTGCCAATTATACACCCGAACAGGAATTGGAAGAGGACAAGCAGGAACTGGAAAAACTGCTTCAAGAAGTGAGCGACCAAATCCTTGCCATACGCAACCTGCTCAAAGAAATCAACGCACTCAAAGAGGAACTGCACGGCATACACGGTAGTCTGATGCACACGGCCAAACGAGAACGTGCAGCTTTCAATGCTCTGAACGCCGCCAAGGACAGTGCGGACAACATCGTGGACGGCATCTGCAACGCCATTGTAAAAGCGGAACGGCATACCATCATACAAGCCACAGTCGGCACGGATGAACTGGAAAAGGTAAACCAATGTTCCGCAGCCCACATCAAGGCAGAGGAAGAACTTTTGGAAAGGCACAGGAACAAGTTAGCCAGACACCTCCGCAACAATGAAGGTGTCTGGCTTTCCGACCGATGGCTCAAAATTCTGTTCGTCGTGCAGTTACTTTGTTATCTTGCGGTGGTATTATGGGCATTGTGTAAAAGGTAAGATGTACTCCTATTTTCCCAATGATTTGAACATTTTACTAATGCAACGCTTCTTTTGTTCCATATTGGGATGGACATAGAGGTTGAGCGTGGTTGAAATGTTGGAGTGTCCTAACAGAACACTCACTGTTTTATAGTCACACCCGGCCTCAATGCAGCGTGTGGCAAAACTGTGGCGCAGTCCGTGGTACTTCAATTTTGGAATGCCGAGTTTGGTCATCAATTTGTTGTAGTAGTTGCGGTATGTGCGTGGTTCTGTAGGGTGTTCGTCATTGGTAAGCACATAGAAATCATCGTTGACAATCTTTTTTAACGGTTTAATCATTGTGAGTAATTCTTTGCTCATGGGTATTGCACGGCAAGAGTTTTGGGTCTTGGGTGTGTTGATGACAAGTTCCGTGTGCTTCTTCTCTCCATCAATGATATAGATGCGTTCAATAGTACGACTGACGGTTATAGTGCCGTCAGCCACATTGACATCGCTCCATTTCAAAGCACATATTTCCCCGATGCGTAACCCTGTGCTAAGGCTGATATAAATGCCAAGCCCTGTAAAGGTGAAATGGCTCTGGATATAGTTCAGAATTGCCCTATGATGGGCTACAGACAGCACTTCCAGTTCCTTATTTGCAGAGGCCGTTGGGTACTTTATATCCCATTCGTAATAATTCATCCATTCATTTTTGACCCCGTACTTCATCACCATTTTTAGGACTATCAGAATGTCCTTGACGGATTTGATGCTCAATCCTTTTTCTAACTTTTGCAGGACGAAAGCCTGCACTTCCTTTTCATGGAGCGAATCACTATCCCCGAAACAAGGAATAATGTGGTTCTCCAAGATTAACACATAAGCCGCCATTGTGGACTGCTTCACATAGGGTCGCTTGTACTCTTTCCAAGCTACCGCAATTTCTCTAATTGTCTTGTTACTCATGTTGTTCATTTAATGATAAGTCTCTATAATTAGAGAAATATAATGAGCGATGTTCCCCATTTGAGATTCCCGGAATTTAGTGAAGAGTGGGAAATATGTAAAGTGTCCGAGCTATTGGACTTCTATTCAACCAATTCTTTAAGCTGGGAGCAACTTGAATATGGAACGAAAGCCATGATGAACTTACATTATGGACTCATTCATGTTGGGCTTCCTACTATGGTGGATTTGAGAAGAGATAAACTACCCAATGTCAAAGAAGGTAATATGCCTAAAAACTTTGAATTGTGTAAAGAGGGTGATGTGGCTTTTGCAGATGCCTCGGAAGATACGAATGAAGTAGCCAAGCCTATTGAGTTCTTTGACCTTGCAGGAAAAAACATTGTATGTGGATTGCATACAATTCATGGACGTGACAATAAAAATAAAACTGTTATCGGCTTCAAAGGATATGCTTTTTCGTCATCTGCATTTCATAATCAGATTAGACGAATAGCACAAGGAACAAAAATCTATTCCATCAGCACAAAGAATTTTTCCGAGTGCTTTATTGGCATTCCGTCCAAAGTAGAGCAAACGAAAATAGCCACGCTCTTGCGACTTATAGATGAGCGCATCGCTACCCAAAACAAAATCATTGAGGATTTGAAATTACTAAAGTCCGCAATTAGTTTGAATGTACTTCATTCCGATACATGGGAACAATTCAAAATCAAAGATATAGCCCAAATAGGGCGTGGTAGAGTTATTAGCTCCATAGAAATTAGCCAGCAAAAGAGCCCTACATATCCAGTATATTCCTCTCAAACATCAAATGATGGTATTATGGGCTACCTTGATGATTATATGTTTGAAGGTGAATATATCAGTTGGACCACTGACGGTGCAAATGCAGGAACTGTATTTTATCGTAATGGAAAATTTAATTGCACAAATGTTTGTGGTTTGTTAAAACTTATAAAAGGGTTTGATACTCATTTTGTTTCATTGGTTTTGGCGGAAGCGACAAAGGAATATGTCTCAATAAACTTAGCTAACCCAAAACTTATGAACAATACAATGGGTAACATTCAAATACGTTTGCCCAAATTAGAAGAGCAAAAAAGAATATCCATCGTTTTCAGAGTGTTACAAAGACTATGGACTATACATAATAGTTTGCTCACCGAGTATATAAAGCAGAAACAATATTTGCTCTCACAGATGTTCATATAAACATTTGTGAGAGCTGGTACTGCTTTTCATCCTCATATTTTACCTTTGTATTTTCTTCAAGAGCCAACTTGTTATCTAATGAAGCCATTAGAGAGGCTATTTTATTTTGCATTTCTTTTGAAGGTAATTCAACCACAAGTGACGCTATTTCTGAAATATAATGCCTTTTGTGTTCTTCGGATTTTAGCTCTAAATATGATAGATATTCAAACATAAACCGAAGATTTACATTAGGTTTTGCTGTAAGTATCTTTATTGCTGACGATTTTACTTTAAAAGGGAATGATACATATTTTGCATCCATTGTAAAATCATCAAAGATTATGCACTCACCCTTTTGATATATACTAAAATCCTCGTCTGTATAACCCAAAACGAAACCTTTATTCGCAGTTAAAACCGGAATTAAGGTCGTATCTGTGGAGTATTCATCATTGGTAACAATATATGCCGTAGGTTGTTCATAAGTAAGAAGTTGATTGATTTCCAAACTTTCTGTATGTTCTTCTTTTAATGATACAAACACCTTTTTTCTAATTGCGGACTTTAGTAATTTCAAATCCTCAATGATTTTGTTTTGGGTTGCAATGCGTTCGTTTATCAAAGAAAGCAAATGAGTTATTTTCTTTTGCTCATCATGTTGAGGAATATATAATTTCAAGTTCCGAAGGTCATCATTATAAATTCTAACTATAGTTGTGGAATTCAAATGAGACCAATTTACTTTGCAAAGTAAGTGATACAAAAAATCATTTGATATAATCTCGTTAGGATTGTCTATCCACACGATATTTGAATCCTGGTAGTAAGAATCTTTTCCATTATAGATAATACATTTTCCTACCGTCCCTGCACAAGTAATCATCACTTCTCCTTTATGCGGAAAAGGATATTTCGCCTTATATTCATCAAATAATTCTTTAGAGATGTAAGCATCGGCTTTTCCGCCGATAGTCCCAATTTTAAAAAAAGGAACACCTCTGTCAGTATTCGTTTGAGCCGCCATGATTCGCTTACACATCTGAATATTACAATTATCCCCCAAACGTACTTTTTTCCACTCCCCACTAAACTCAGGAAATCTCAAATGGGGAACATTAAGGACTTTTTCATCTTTATTTTCAGCCATAGTCATTCTTTATTTTTTTATGAATCTGATTACGTAAACAGGTCGTTGTTTGCTACTGGTTATTTGTGTCCTTTCTAAAACTGCAACAGGCTGTTGCAGAAATTACCGTATTCGACCAACTTAATATTCTCGGATTCATCATTGTCGTCTTTTATAAATTCTCAGTTACATGCCAGTTACATAAAACATTCTTTGATATTCAGCGTTTTATAATTGCTTCTACCTATTTTTACCCCACTCAGTTACATGCCAGTTACATAGATTATGCCCAATAAGGTATATAGTTATGCCTTGAGCCACCATCAGGATTTTCCTCTTTTATCACCCTCGCTTCCAGCGCATCTTTGATAATACGTGAGGCCATAGGATAGTTCTTGTCTTCGATTCCCAAACGGGCACGAAGCGATTGGTTATTCATTTTGTCATTAGAGACATACCTCAAACAAGCGTGTTGGTAACAAGCCCTAACCCTTTCGTTCTTATCTATGTCTGCAAACTTGCGGTATGAGAACACTGTTGCTGTAGTTCTGCTTTCCTGCACTTGAAAACGAAGTGGCGGCAATTGAAATAGTTCGATGCTGAAAATCGTTTTATCCATACCGCTGCCTTTTTCCTCACAGATACCCATTCTTCTCATGATGTCTGCAAGGGAATCGTTGCGTGACTGGTATTCGTCAATAAAACGCTCTACACTGATAAGAGGTTGTCCGGGATTAGATATTTCTATGCGGTCGGAATAAATCTCTACCATAGGAAATCCCTGCTCTGCAAAATCTTGGTGGATAAGCATGTTGGCAACCAACTCTCTTATAGCTATTTCTGGGTACATTCTTGCATCTTTCCGAAGAGCTTGTCCGATTTCTTCATTTGCTGGAAGTTGGCTGTTTATCCATGAAACCATGCTCTCAAAGCCTATTGCATAACCTTTATCAAAGACTTGCTCACGTATCGTTTCCAATTTGCTTTTTCCCTTATACACAATAACCCTGACAACCTTACGTTTCAATCCATCAAAATCTCCAAGGGATTTTGCAAACAATAACGCTCCGAGTTCTGTAATACTGTAGCCAACCTCATCCTGTTGTATAAGGCTTTCTGAAACAAAACGTTCCATAATGCCTTTGGTATCTTGTGGCAGAGGGATGTGCATCATATCAAAATAGGTCTCAGCACTCAAAAGAGTAAGAACTTCTTGGGGAGACAGTCCTTTTTTGAGTAAGATCTTCTCCAATGCTTTTTGTCCTCCCTTCCATATTTTGGCTTCTTTGGCAGGAAAATCCTTGAGCTTTCTGGTAATAGAACCAACTCTGACATACGCTTCATGCAGGAAACTCACAGGTCGGTTTACTGTAGCCGGAATTTTGAAAATACAAACATGGCCGCAGTCCTCGTAATCAAAATCGTCAATTACCTCAAAATCAATACGGGGATTAAGCCTTGTTGATAGCCAAGACTCCAGTTCTTCATTGCCTACCATCTTTTGCTTGCCGTATAGGTCTGTTCCAATTATATCATAACTATCGTCATCTACCCCATATACGATATATCCGAAAGGCATATTACATAAATAGGCACTATTAGCTAACGCAGAAATACGTTCTCCAATTTCTTCTTTAGAATGGAAATTGTGTTTAAACTCTATCCATTCTGTTTCCTTGGGACGAGCTACAAGTGCATCGATCAATTTTTTGAAGTCCAGATATTCCATGAGTCAATTATAATTTTATTCCACTATTCCCAATTCTTTCAGATATACCTCAATCTCCTTATCCAACTCAGCACGCTTGGCTTCCAGTTCCTTGATTTCAGCCATTACCGCCTTGATGTCGATAGGTTCTTCCTCTTCAAAGGTATCTACATAACGGGGAATATTCAAGTTATAGTCGTTCTCTTCCACCTCCTTTAAGGTTGCAAGATGACTGTACTTTTCTATTTCCTTACGGTCACGATAAGTTTCCACTATCTTTTGGATGTGCTGCGGACGGAGCTTGTTCTGCGTCTTCACCTTCTCAAACTCCTTGCTGGCATCGATGAACAGGATATTGTCATCCTCTTTACGACATTTTTTGAAAACGAGAATGCAAGTCGGAATGCTCGTGCCATAGAATATGTTGGCTGGCAAACCAATAATGGCATCAATATAGTTTTTCTTCTCTATGAGGAAACGGCGGATGACACCTTCCGCATTACCACGGAACAACACACCATGAGGAGCCACACAAGCCATCGTGCCGCCCTCATTCAAGTGGTAAATCATGTGCAGAATGAAAGCGTAGTCGGCAGTCTTCTTCGGAGCAAGCCGCCCTGCCTTGCTGAAACGATCATCATTGTTGAACTTGTCGGCAGCGCTCCATTCAGCTGAGAACGGAGGATTTGCGACAACGGCATCAAATTGTGTTTCACCAAAAGCATCCCATTCAAGCGTATCGCCATTCTCAATTTTGAAGTTGCTGAATCTGATACCATGAAGCAACATATTCATTCGGGCAAGGTTGTAAGTTGTCGGATTCTTTTCCTGTCCGTAAATATCCACAGCCTTACCGATACTTGCAGCACGGAGCAACAAAGAGCCACTACCGCAAGTCGGGTCATAGACATTGCGCAAACGTTGGTGTCCGATAGATACAATCTCTGCCAGAATACGGCTGACTTCCTGCGGAGTATAGAACTCTCCGGCTTTCTTTCCGGCTCCTGCGGCAAACTGAGAAATCATGTATTCGTAGGCATCGCCCAAGATGTCTATCTCTTGTGATGCTTCAACACCAAAATCTATGTCATCCAACGCAAGAAGGACATTGCTGACGAGGGTATTCTTGTCATCGGCGGTCTTTCCCAATTTAGGCGAAGCCAAATCTATATCGGAGAACAATCCTCCGAAATCTTCCTCACTGTCATGTCCCAGTGTGCTATCCTCAATACGCTTCAAGGAACGTTCCAATTTTGGAAGGATGTTTTCTTTTCGTTTTATAGCCTCTATTACTGACGAGAACAAGAACTCTGGCTCTATGAAATAGCCAATGTCTTCCAAGCATTGTTTCTTGGCTTCTTCTTGTAGTTCAGCAGCATCGGCATCATTCATTTCCCACAATTCCTTAAAGGTAACATCATCGTCAATCAAGGCATTGTTCATGTAAACCTCAATCTTCTCCGACAGGTACTTGTAGAAAATAAAGCCCAAAGTGAAATACATGAAATCACTGGCTGACATATTACCGCGCAACTTGTTAGCTACTTCCCAAAGTTGGTCACGGAGTTTCTGTTGTAATTCTTCGCTCATAACTATTTTATTTCTTTAATTTCATAACCAAATTTATTGGCAAGTTCAAAAATCCTACTTATATTGTCTTTGCCATGCTGTGATGATACAACAAACTTCACCCCATCATTAGAAATAAGAATATCTTTTTCAAACCATCTTTTATGCGTGTCAGAAGTTTGACTTTTCCATTTATTTACTTCTTCAACTGTTTTAATTAAATGTTTTGGTAATAGATTGACCAACTCATTATAATTAACAGGATTGGATTTGACATAAACACGAATTATCTCTAAAGCCAATCTGCCTTTTCCATAAGAGCCGACTCCATTAAGTGAGTATTTGGTATAGTCTTTACCTTTGTTAGTACATTTTCTTTGCAACTCATTTTGAACAGATTGGGATATAGAATCACTGTACACAGGTTCGTTATTCTCGTATTCTATTATTATGGCATCGTCTATGGTTTGTGCTATTTCTTTGAAAATTTCAAGTGCCTTTTGTGGGGCGACATTAAAGAACTCCCTATTCTGTCGAATACGGTAATTCGTCAGATTGTCAATAATATGATGCACAAGTTTTTCAACCTCGTTATATTTTACCGTTTTCATTGTGGCGAATATCTCGAAAGGCAAAGGCACAGCCGTATTGTCAAGCTCTTTAGACCGTATATCTACAGGTCGAGCACTTTTTCCGATTTTTACCCAATCCTCACGAAAACTTGGATTGGTTAAAATGTACACATATCCAGCTCCAGCTATATTTTCCATATTCTTATTCCGCTTTCTTTATCATTAAAATATCGCCTAAAGTAACTCTATATGTTTGCGTTCTCGTGATACAAACATATGGATATTCCGACTTTTCATTTTTATGAGAAACATCAATAATACAATTCCAACAACTGTATTTTGGGGCTTCCTCTCCAGGATCCAAACATAAAATTTTGGTTATTTTATCGGAATCGTCAGTGATTTCATATCCAACAGCAAGCAGAGCATGAGCACCTTCTTTGAAGTCGGTTGATATTATAACAGGACTTTCTTTATCTATGAAATCCGCTATTGCGTTGATTATGTCATCGTCTTCTTTGGGATTTTTCCTAATTGCATCGAGGTTAAAACTTGATTCTCTTATCTCCCTTGCCATGGAAATAAAAGAATACCCCCTTCTAACTAATCCTTGCTCTTCTAAGAAATGACTTAAAAATTTCCCTTTGCAGGTTCGTCTGTCAGGATTGGCATATACCTGCAAATCCTCATTTGTAATAACTCCAATACAGAGCATAGCCATTGCTAAAGAGTAAACAGCACACGCTCCATCCATATCTCCTTGCCTTTTATGTAGAAGAATATATTTCCCATTAGCGTCTTTTACACGGACACCTTTAGAGTCAAGTTTTATAGAATTTATTATCTTTATTGAACTCATATCACTATTATATTTAGTCCCAGCTAAAAGTACGGATGATACCTCGCAACCTATCCAGTATTCTTGTCATCGCCTTTCGGGTTTTGATCAAACCGAGGTGTTTTTCCTTGAGAGCCTTTTGTATAATTTCTGGTTGCTCTTTCTGAAGGTAATCATACTCTTTCAAGTAATGGTTAAGCACGTCAGAGGAAAGACCTTCATCTTGTGCCAATGATTTTACAGCCTTTTCTCGCTCGGCTGAAATATAGTTGTTAAGACGTTCTTCCAGTTCACTTGTACCATCCGCTTTTTTGCGTTCAGCCATAAAGTTATCCTTGTCCTCATCTACATTCTTTTGGATGAAACCGTCTATAAGTTTTGCCTTACTACGCATTTCTGCATCCTTTATCATAGTGTCAATAATATTCTTACGCCGCTCCGCATAATC
>OHDD01000722.1_pt1 | contig 16462 bp, 18 predicted proteins | sample 1566941 | NCBI WGS metagenome assembly OHDD01 (sample SAMEA3879580, study PRJEB24766) | human gut metagenome | biome: human-associated habitat; feature: feces | place: USA | collected 1985/1987 | reverse complement strand
ATTATAATATTCGCACGCGCGTATAGGGACGGAAAAAGGAAGGAACCCATACGAAAACAGCAGACGGAAAACAAGAAAAGACGGAAAACAAGAAAATCCGAAGGACAACCGGACACCGCAAGCCAGGGCAGGGCAAGGAATGGACAGGAAAACAGCTACGAAAAACGCAGTACGATATACACAACACACACAAGTGAGTTTTCAAAAGCTATTGCCACTGCTGAAAAACTCCAGGAAAGAAAAAGCAGAGAAGAATGTCCTTATTCAAGTACGTGCCAACCAGAGTCTGAATGTAAAATTCATAAAGAAGACTACATATTTTGCACCTCCCCCTCTACCGCACATACACACTTGATAATTATTATTTGAAAAAAGTTCTATAATAATTTGGTTTATATTATAAACTATATTACATTTGTAAAGTATTTAAGTAAAATAAACTTTTGTCATTCAACCTATAAAACATCATAACAATGAAAACAAACACAATATTTTACAAGAAGCGTGCCACTATCCTGGCATGTGCCACACTAGCTATTCCGAGATTTGCTACTGAAAGTATAGCACAGACCACTAACTTTATATCACCATAAGTAAGAAATAAAGCCTATGAAAACAAACCAAAACAACGAAAAGACAGTTCCAACCCAGGAACAAATCGAAGCAGCATGCCGGCAAAGTGCCCGTCATTTTTGGAATTGGCTCACTTGGTCATTAGTCTATTATGTGGTAATAAACCTGTTTCTTATAGCTATAAACTGGTTTACCAGTCCACACTACTGGTGGGTACTATGGGTGATAGCAGGCTGGGGAATCAGCTTGCTGATGACAGCCATAGAAAAAAGCATCAAATATTAATCAATCACAAACTAAAAAGAAAAAACAGTATGGAAGAAAGAAAATTGAATGAGAAAGAGAGTTTGGAACTCATCGCTCAAATGATTCAGAATACAAAAAACAGGCTAGAAACCAATTGTGGCATGCCGTTCCTTTTTTGGGGATATACCACTATCTTTGTCAGCCTACTGGTCTGGTTTCTGGTAGTAACTACCCGGAATTATTATTGGCAATACCTATGGTTCTTACTCCCCATCATCGCAGGAACAGGAACTTACCTCTCTACACGTAATCAGCAGCCGGGTATCAAGACTCATTTGGACAAAGTAATCAATTATATTTGGTTGGTATTCGGCATAACCGGCTTTCTGATATCCATGCTCGCCATGTTTTTCTGGCAACTTCCCATCCTGTTCATAATCCTTCTGCTGATGGGCATGGGGACTACACTAACAGGACTGGTGGTAGGTTATAAAACTGTCACTATTTGCGGCACACTGGGAGCGTTAAGCTCCATCGGATGCCTTTTTTATCCAGGTCCAAACCAGATATTAATCTTCGCTCCTGTCTTTATTTTCATGATGGTTATTCCGGGACATGTATTGAATCATGCTGCCCGTAAACAAAAAAAATCGTAACTTTGCGCCTATGTTCAAAGAATTGAATCCATTACTACATTCCGAACTGAGACTTGCCGTGATGTCCATACTGGTTTCAGTGGAAGAGGCCGAGTTCAGCTATCTGAAACAACAGACAGGAGCGACGGCAGGTAATCTGAGTGTGCAAATAGACAAGCTGAACAAGGCTGGCTATGTAGAAGTCATCAAGACTTTCAAGGGAAAAATGCCTTGTACCATTTGTAAGATTACACTAAAAGGGCTTGAAGCCTTTGAAGAATATGTAGACGCATTAAAAAGCTATATAAACATCAATACATAACAGATCATATCATTATTTGTCACATCCACAAACCTGTTTGAATAAATACTGTTTAACATCTTGATTGACAAGTATTCTGGAACTTACCATCCCAAGATGATTATATGGGATAACTTTCTATTATCCCATATAATTTTTTAGAATAAACACCATAATAAAAGGTTTTGTAAATTTGTACCCGGAAGAGAGAACATCCTCTCCCACAAAAGTGTTTATATTATACAAACTTTAAATAATAGAATTATGGAATTTGTAACGAATGAAAAGCTGACAATCGTAGGCGCTGCCGGAATGATTGGATCGAACATGGCTCAAACTGCTATCATGATGGGTCTTACTCCCAATATTTGTTTGTATGACCCATACGCTCCCGGTCTGGAAGGTGTGGCAGAAGAACTATACCATTGTGGTTTCGAAGGCATGAACATCACTTTCACTTCCGATATCAAGGAAGCTTTGACCGATGCTAAATATATTGTAAACTCAGGTGGTGCGGCACGTAAAGCCGGCATGACCCGTGAAGACTTGCTGAAAGGAAACGCAGCCATCGCTGAAGAATTCGGAAAAAATGTAAAGGCCTACTGTCCGGACGTAAAACATATCGTGGTTATTTTCAATCCGGCTGATATCACCGGTCTGATCACCTTATTATATTCAGGTTTGAAACCATCACAAGTTACAACCCTTGCCGCTCTTGACTCTACACGCTTGCGCAGCGAATTGTCCAAGCATTTCGGCATCGCTATGGATAACGTAGAAAACTGCCGCACATATGGCGGTCATGGTGAGCAGATGGCTGTTTATGCTTCTACCGCTAAAGTAAACGGAAAAGCATTACTTGATATCATCGGCACTGATGCTTTGACAAAAGAACAATGGACTGAAATACAACAAAAAGTAACTAAAGGCGGTGCAAACATCATCAACCTGCGCGGCCGCTCTTCTTTCCAAAGCCCGTCCTATGTTTCTATCGAAATGATTGCCGCCGCTATGGGAGGAAAACCATTCCGCTGGCCTGCAGGAACTTACGTATCCAATGGTAAGTTCGACCATATCATGATGGCCTGGGAAACTTCCATCACCAAGGATGGCTGCCACTTAAAAGAAGTGAAAGGCACGCCCGAAGAAGAAGCCGCATTAGAAAAAAGTTATGCACACCTTTGTGCTTTGCGTGATGAAGTGATTGCTATGGGAGTACTTCCTCCAGTTTCCGAATGGAACAAACTGAATCCTTATATTAAATAATTCTGATTACAATATTCCGTTAAAAACATCGCCGGGTTCACCCTTGGCGATGTTTTTTTTGTATCTTCGCACTCGCAATGATAGACCAACCCACCATAGACCGGATACTGGATGCCGCACAAATTGTAGATGTGGTATCCGAGTTTGTCACTCTGCGGAAACGCGGTGTGAATTTTGTCGGACTTTGTCCATTCCATGATGACAAAACCCCTTCATTCTATGTATCACCGGCCAAAGGATTATGCAAATGCTTCGCCTGTGGCAAAGGTGGAAATGCTGTCCATTTCGTTATGGAACACGAGCAGATGACCTATCCCGAAGCACTACGCTGGCTGGCAAAGAAATACAATATAGAAATAAAGGAACGCGAATTGACCGATGAGGAGAAACAAGTACAAAATATACGGGAAAGTCTCTTTGTTGTCAATGAGTTTGCCCGCGATTATTTTCAAAATATCCTCTACAATCACGCTGACGGAAAAGCCATTGCCATGTCTTATTTCCGCCAACGGGGCATTCGTGACGATATTGTCAAGAAATTCCAATTGGGATACAGCACTACCGCTCCTGACGCATTGGCACAAGAAGCCATGCGAAAAGGATATAAAAAAGAATTTTTGCTCAAGACCGGACTATGCTACGAAAAAGAAGATGGCAGTTTACGCGACCGTTTTTGGGGACGTGTGATATTTCCATGGTTTAACATCAGCGGAAAAGTGCTTGGCTTCGGTGGACGTGTACTGGACAGCCGCACCAAGGGAGTAAACCAAAAATACGTCAATTCGCCCGAATCCGAAATTTTCAGTAAACGAAAAGAACTATATGGCATTTATCAGGCTAAAGCTGCCATTGTAAAAGCCGACTGTGTTTACATGGTAGAAGGATACACCGATGTAATTGCCATGCACCAGTGCGGGCTGGAGAATGTGGTGGCCAACTCGGGTACAGCATTGAGCGAACAACAAATCCGGTTGCTACACCGCTTCACCTCCAATATCACCCTATTATATGATGGTGACGAAGCCGGTATAAAAGCAAGTATCCGAGGCATCGATATGTTACTTGCAGAAGGCATGAATATCAAAGTGCTGCTTCTGCCTGACGGAGATGATCCCGATAGTTTTTCCAGAAAACACAATGCCACGGAATTCAGAAAATACATTGATGATCACGAAGAGAACTTTATCCGTTTCAAGACCAACCTTTTACTAAAAGACGCACAAAGGGACCCCATCAAACGGGCCGGATTGATATCGGACATGGCACGAAGTATCGGACTGATTCCGGATAAAGTAATTCGATATACCTGCTTGACAGAATGTGCTACCCTCTTGAACGTAAACGAGCAAATTATTTTAGACGAGATCAAAAAGCATCTGCTTCAACGGGATGATAACTATCTGGAACAAATCAAGAAAGAAAAAGACGCATCCGCCACTATCGGCTCTCTGCCTTCTGCCGATGCACCTTTTCCTGCCGGCAGCATACCTCCTGCCGATATGCCCCCCATAGAAGTAGATGATGATGTTCCCCCTCCGTTTCCTCCTGCAGAAGCAGAAGCGGGATATCAATCGTATATTCCCCAAGAAGGACGGGAAAAGTACGTTTTTTATGTAAAAGAACAGTTACTGCTTCAAACTTTGATACGCCACGGAGAGAAAGTCATGTGCTATGTAGAAACGGAAGAAAATACGGAAACTCCTCTTACTGTGATAGAATATATTTCTATGGATTTGAAACAGGATGAATTACAGTTCCATAATCCGTTGCACCGGAAAATACTGGCAGAAGCAGAAGCTCATCTGCATGACCCCAACTTCACGGCAGAGCGTTATTTTCTGGCTCATCCCGATCCTACAATCAGCAAACTGGCGGCAGATATGATAAATGATCGTTACCAACTGAGTAAAAGCAATTCACAAGCGATGGTTAAAGATGAAGAACGCTTACACGAATTGGTACCGCACCAACTTATCGACTTCAAACTTGCCATATTAGAAGAGGATATGAAATATACGCTGCAAGCATTGAACAAACCTGAAGTAGTAGCCAATGCCGATAAATGCCTTGAAGTTATGGCCCACTTTAAAGAATTAAGTGAATTACAAAAAATTATGGCCAAGCGTGCCGGAGACCGGGTAGTATTAAAATAAAGGAGGCATAACTCCTTACCGGTTATGCCGTATCAAATCCATAAATTCCTCACGTGTTTTGGCTTGATTAAACGCACCTGTGAAATCAGAAGTAGTAGTAATGGCATTTTGTTTCTCTACCCCGCGCATCTGCATGCACATGTGCTTGGCTTCGACCACTACCATCACTCCCAGCGGATTCAAAGTTTCCTGAATACATTCTTTTATTTGCAATGTCATACGTTCCTGTACCTGCAACCGATGAGAAAACACATCCACTACCCGGGCAATCTTACTCAAACCGGTGATATAACCATTGGGAATATAAGCAACATGTGCCTTTCCATAAAACGGAAGCATATGGTGTTCGCACAAAGAGAAGAAATCAATATCTTTCACGATAACCATCTGACTATACTCTTCTTTGAATTTAGCTCCCAACAAAATGGCATGCGGATCTTGTTCATAACCGCGTGTCAATGTCAGCATAGCTTTGGCTACGCGCTCAGGAGTTTTCAGCAATCCTTCTCTTTCTACATCTTCACCCAATAGGGATAAAATACTCTGATAATGGCCTTTCAACTGTTCAATTTTCTCTGCTGACCATTCGGGATGCAATAGTTCTTCCATGTTATTAGTCCAGGGGAATATTAATTTGTTCACGAACAATAGATACTTCTTTAAAAACACCGGTAGCCTTCAGACGGCGCATAGCGGCATCCGCTTCCTCAATACTGCGGAAATCACCTACACGACACAGCCAACGAGGCGGCTGGAAATAGGCATAGACAGGCATATCGGGAAACTCCTCTTTCACCTTGGCAGCCACATTATTAGCTTCATTACGAGCCACCCGCGAATTGTTTCCTGCATAGACCTGAACCCGATACCCTCTGGCTTTCAACATTTTCTGCTCACCTCCCGTAACATTCCCTGTATAGATACTACCAATCAAGCCTGTTATTTTAGGATCTTGACGGATGGTTACAGTACCTTCTCCGGCACGGTTACGCTGCAAGCTTTCTACTATGTTCTGCTGTGCCAAAGCGGAAAGTCCGAGACTCAAAAAGAGTAGGATAAAAATGTATCTCATGTCGTTTTATGAATTTAAGTAAATCATCACAGATTACTCAGATTTCCACAGACGATTTTATGATTCTTTATCTGTGTAAGCTTGAGTAATCTGTGATGAAATTAATTATTTGAATGCATCGATAATGCCTTTGAAGTCAACAACTTTCAAAGCAGCACCACCAATCAAGCCACCGTCTACGTCAGGGTTAGCAAACAATTCTTTAGCATTAGAAGGCTTGCAGCTTCCACCATAAAGGATTGAAGTATTATCAGCAACTTCTTTACCATACTTGTCGGCAATCAAAGAACGGATAAACGCGTGGATTTCCTGAGCCTGTTCAGCAGTAGCAGTCTTACCTGTACCAATAGCCCAAACCGGTTCGTAAGCCAAGATAATCTTACTAAAATCTTCGGCAGACAAAGAGAATACCGATGCCAACTGAGCAGCAACTACTTCATTTTGTTTGTTAGCTTCACGCTCTTCCAATACCTCACCGATGCAGAAGATAGGCTTCAAGTTATTAGCCAAAGCCAATTTAACTTTTTCTTCCAGGATTTCCACAGTTTCGTGATAGTAAGCACGACGTTCCGAGTGACCCAGAATTACATATTCAGCACCTGTAGAAGCTACCATTTCAGCAGAAACCTCACCGGTATATGCACCTGATACTTTATCTGCACAGTTTTCTGCACCTACACCAATTACAGCCTTGTCAACAATAGGAGTAACAGAAGCCAAGTGAATAAACGGAGTACAGATTACCACATCACAATTAGGTTTGTCAGCAGCCAAAGCTTCATTCAATTCTTTTGCCAGAGCAATACCTTCCTGAAGGTTCTTGTTCATTTTCCAGTTTCCTGCAACAATGTTTTTTCTCATTTTGTTTGTTTTATTAAAGGGTTAATGAAATTATTTTGTTCGATTCTCTTTCAATTTCTTTTTCCTATGAAAATGCTCCCAAATGACATCCACCATGCTGAAAAACAACAACGGAAAGACAAACCATGCCAATACCAGCACCACTTTATGACTGAAAGTCTTTTCATTGATTTGTGCCAAGGGCAATTTTTCCAGCCTGTCGGTCAGCACATATTCATCAGGCAGACTATTCACACTCCACTTGTTTATAACTACTCCGTTCTTCAGCAACATCAGTCCAGGATTAGAGCGTATCATGGTTTTCAGTGTAATGTCATCCATCAGGCAAAAAGGATACTCGGCTCCCGTACGCTCCTGCCAGTCTTCAATGTCACTATCGGGTGATGAAGTAAGACAATAGAATTGATATCCATGCTCCACACTATAATCATACAGTTCATTTATCAGGTCAATGGTACTATCATCCGCCTGGCTCAGCTGATGCGCCACCAACAGAAAAGTATAATTATCATCATCCAGTACTTCATCGGTTATATCTTCCCCATCTTCTTGACGAATAATAGAAAAGTCATGAATAGGCGGTTCGTATCCTTGTTCCTTCACCATCGTTTTGGAATCCACAAAAGTCCATGTGCTATCGGGATAATTTTCTAATGTAAATTCTTTCTCCACTCCATTTTTTTGAAGAATAAAACGAGTTTCATAAACAGTAGGCTTCGCTCCTTCCGGAATTTCCATCCCTTTACGTATATCTGCCCCGATATGATAAGGGCGGAAATCAAAGACAGGCAACTCACGGTAACAATACAAAGTCATCCCCGAAATATAGAGAAACGTATACATAGCCACCAACCAATCGAAACGCTTGGTCACCAAAGGAGTTATACGGTTTCCCCATTTAAAAACGGACACCGCCGCTATCAACAAAAGTACATTCTTCCCAAAAGTTTCCCAATTAGTCAAAGTCACAGCATCACCGAAACATCCACAATCCGATATCGGATTGGAAAGAGCCAACCATAAAGTGAGCGGAGTCATCACCCCCATGATAAGCACAACAAACAAGGTTGTCATTCTTCTGCGGATACCAAACAAAAGATATACTCCTAAACAAAACTCGACCATTGCCTGCAATACAGACGCCAGAAACGGAAGAAAGGCAGGCACCGAAGCAGCCCAACCGAAAACCTCCAAATAATCCTGAATTTTATATTGGGTACCCAGCGGATCTACCGCTTTGACAAAACCGGAAAATATAAATACTGCCGCCAGCAAAAAACGGCAGGCGTTTGTCCAGATTCCAATGATACTATGTAACTGTTTACTCTCCAAATTCCAACTTGATCAATCCGAATACAGAATAATTAATCATATCCATATAGTTGGCATCAATGCCCTCTGATACCAATGTAGCTCCATCGTGACCTTCAATCTGCTTGGTACGATAGATTTTCATCAAAATCAAATCAGTATACGAACTGACACGCATGCTGCGCCATGCTTCGTCATAATCATGATTTTTGGCCAACATCAGTTCCAAAGCCTGTTTGGCATACCGGTCATACAATTCCAAAGCACGCTCTTCAGTCATGTCATCCGTTTCAGCATATCCCAGTTCCAATTGAACCAAGCCGATTATTCCATAATTTACAATAGCGATAAACTCCGAACGGATACCTTCATCCACCATCGCCACCCCTTTGGTTTCAATGCTACGAATACGGTTTGCCTTGATAAATATCTGATCGGTAACAGATGAAGGGCGCATGATACGCCATGCTGCACCGTAATCGTGCAGTTTTTTCGCAAACAAATCACGGCAAATAGCTATCACATGTTCAAATTGTTGTTTCGTATCTTTCATCACACTCTATGATTAGGCGGCAAAGTTACGCATTTTTCTGCTTAAGCGTAAACAAAAAGGCGGAAAAGAATACTCTTTCCCGCCCTATTTTATATTTCTTAATTAACTAAAGCTTAAGAACATCTTAACACTTGTCCCGGACGAAGAATAGTTCTGCGGGTAATGTGGTTCAACTTGCATAAAGCATCAATAGATGTACCTGTTTTCTGTGCAATGCGGCTCAATGTATCCCCACTTCTTACCTTATGGTAACGGATAGTACCATCTGATGAAGCAAGCAAATTCACATTCTTACTATTAGTCCTGTTACGCTGGTATCTGTTATTACCTTTTCTGAACAAATAAGAATCGGCTACAATATCCTGTTTCTCAAAATCAAATAACAATGCCGGATTAATGGCCTGTCCCAAGAAACGCGTTTCAAAATGAAGATGTGACCCGGTGGAACGTCCGGTGTTTCCACCCAATCCGATAGGTTCTCCTGCTTCTACGTACTGGTTCTCATCCACAATCTGCTTTGACAAGTGACCATATACTGTTTCCAATCCATTCTCGTGACGAATCACCACATATTTTCCATATCCGCGGCGTTCATACTTCACCATACGTACCTTTCCACTGAAAGCTGCACGGATCGTATCACCTATATATACTTTTATATCCAATCCATTGTGCATACGACGACGACGGGGACCAAATTTAGAAGTTATTTTTGTGTGTTCTGTCGGCATACGGAAACCGGTCATATCAATACGGAATGTATCAGGAATAGTAACAGTATTACCATAAGCGTGTACACGCTCGTTACTCCAATTAGGATAGAGACTATATGCAGGATAAGCTGACTTTTCCGCCTTTATCTGACGAATCAATGCAACAGAATCTACTGCTTTCAATTTTCGGTCGATAGGTGCCTGGCGTGCCAACAGATCCTGTCCTGACACATTCAGGCTGACTAGGGCGAAGGCTGCCGCTGCGACTACTTTAACACATTTCAAAATCATCCGTTTTTTTGGTTTTTCTTTTAATATTCGTCATTAGCATAAAGGGAGCCGAACACAGCTTGTTTATACTCGAATATCTCATCTGGTTTAAAAAATCGTTTAAGTTCCACTTCAGCGGTTTCCGGCGAATCGGAAGCATGAACTATATTCTCCTGAAAGCTCATGCTGTAATCTCCACGGATAGTTCCAGGAGCCGCCAGACGTCCGTTAGTAGGACCGGTTAATGTTCTCACTACTTGAACTGCGTCCACACCTTCAAAGCAACATACAATAACAGGACAAACCATCATTGCATCTTTCACGCGCTGAAAGAACGGCTTTGAACTTAAATGAGCGTAATGTTCGCTAAGCACTTCATCCGTCAACTGAACCATTTTCATTCCGGCTAAACGCAGGCCTTTTCTTTCAAATCTATTAATAATCTCACCCACCAAGCCCCTCTGCAGAGTGCAAGGTTTCAAAATAACCAGCGTTTTTTCCATCATAATATTGGGTTCATTTAAGGTTTATACTGTGCTTTTTCCAAAAATTCTTCCAAAGATAAAGATTTTCCTTGAGAAAGAAGGAACTTCTTTAACTCTTTTTGTATGTAAGTTATATACAATGCTTCGATAAAATGTTCAGAAACCTCTATAAATAAAGGGGAAACGCCACAAACATGTTATGCAACATATATCCTTGCTTTTAACAATGCAGTAACATAAACTAAGAGATAGCCGCCCAATTTATATTTGTTTTACGCAATGCTTGCAATTGCTGCCAAAGAATAGCATTTTCCGGATGAGTTCCTGCAGGGTCTTCATCTACAATACGATTTGCCACATCACGGACATATTGCAATAATTGACCGTCACGGGCAATATCGGCTATCTTCAAGTCAAAAGCGACACCACTCTGCTGGGTTCCCTCTAAGTCACCGGGACCGCGCAACTTCAAATCGGCTTCCGCTATCTCGAAACCATCATTGGTCTGTACCATTATTTCAAGCCGCTTGCGAGTTTCTTCGGTCAGTTTGTAAGTGGTGACCAGAATACAATAAGACTGGTCGGCGCCACGCCCCACACGGCCACGTAACTGATGCAATTGTGAAAGTCCGAAACGTTCGGCGTTTTCAATGACCATCACCGAGGCATTCGGGACATTCACCCCGACCTCAATCACTGTAGTGGCCACCATAATCTGGGTTTCACCACTGACAAAACGCTGCATCTCAGCATCCTTCTCCGCCGGTTTCATCTTACCATGCACCTTGCTGACCTGGCAATCGGGAAATTCCGCACAAATCAGTTCATACCCCTCTTCCAGATTCTTGATATCCATTTTTTCACTCTCCTTTATCAAAGGATAAACAATATAGATTTGCCGCCCTTCTTCTATCTGTTTGCGAATGGAAGCATAAAGACTGGCACGGCGATTGTCAAACTGATGGATAGTCTGGATGGGTTTACGGCCCGGCGGCAATTCGTCAATAACTGATACATCAAGATCACCATACAGTGTCATAGCCAAGGTACGGGGAATAGGGGTAGCCGTCATGACCAGCACATGAGGCGGACAAACATTCTTGCTCCATAACTTGGCACGCTGAGCCACTCCGAAACGATGTTGCTCGTCTATAATCACCATTCCTAAAGAAGAAAAACCCACAGTATCTTCCAAAACGGCATGCGTGCCTATAAGAATCTGAACATCCCCCGTCAGTAAATCCCTCAATATCTTCTCACGCTTCTTTCCTTTGACAGATCCCATTAAAAGTTCCACGCGCACATCCATGCCAAACAGGAATTTCCGAATGGTTTCATAATGTTGGGCGGCAAGAATCTCTGTAGGAGCCATCATACATGCCTGATAGCCATTATCCAGTGCGATGAGCATGGACATCAAGGCCACCAATGTTTTCCCACTTCCCACGTCACCTTGCAGCAAACGGTTCATCTGCCGTCCGCTTCCCATATCTTTTCTTATCTCCTTTATCACCCGTTTTTGCGCTCCGGTCAGTTCAAAAGGAAGATTCTGTGAATAAAAAGTATTAAAGATCTCACCCACCCGTTCAAAACGCAGGCCCCGATATTTACGCTGCCTGTCTTTACTGTAACGTAGAATATTGAGCTGCACATAGAACAGCTCTTCAAACTTCAAACGATATTGGGCCTTCCGCAGCAATTCGGGATTCTTGGGGAAATGAATATTACGGATGGCCTCATCCAAAGACATTAAATGATGCTCCTCTACTAACTGAGGAGGCAATGTTTCAGCAAGAGGTTCCTGTAGCAGGGCAAGCGCATTCTTCATCAACTTCTCCAGCCCATGAGAGTTCAAGAAACCGCGCTTCATCCTTTCCGTTGTGTTATAATAAGGCTGCAACCCCATCGTAGATAAGGTAAGTTCGCCTGAAGGATCCATATCGGGATGAGCCACATTGATACGGCCATTGAATACGGTCGGTTTACCAAAGACAATATACTCTGTCTTGGTTTTATAGTGCTCTAACAGATATTTAATTCCTTGAAACCAGACTAAATCAATGATGCCCGTACCATCAGAAAAATGACCGACAAGTCTGCGCTGTCTTCCCTCACCCAAAGTCTCAAAACTGAGGATTTCGCCTTTCAACTGGATATAAGGCATATTGCCGTCTATTTCATGAATGTAATAAAGGCGGCTGCGGTCTACATATTTATATGGAAAATAGTACAACAAATCATGCAAGGAAAAAAGATTCAATTCCTTGTTCAAGACGGTTGCACGCTGCGGGCCTACTCCTTGCAAATATTTTATGTCACGCGTAGTGATATCGAACATTTCAAATTAAGACTTCCGCTATTTTCAAATCAAAAGGGGTGGTTAATTTAATATTTTCTCTATTTCCCTGCACCAGACAGACCTCCCTGCCCATCGCCTCCACTACAGAAGCATCATCAGTAAAGGCATCCGTATATTCCTGTTGATATGCCTCTTTCAACAACTGCACTTCAAAGACCTGAGGAGTCTGAACCAGTTTATAGTCATTACGCGGAACCGTTTCACTTCCCGGCTTCGTAAGATGACGCACGGTTTCCACCACATCAATTACAGGAATGACCGCTTGCTTAGTCTGCGCCGCCTCATAACATCCGGCTATCACTTCCCGGGAAACAAAAGGACGCACGCCATCATGAACACCTACCAAGCCTTCTCCCTTCACGTATGCCAACCCATTCTTTACAGAATGGAAACGAGTTTCGCCCCCATCGGCAATATCATGACGCAAAGCAAAATGATACGTTTCACAAAGATCTTTCCAGTAAGCCTGCTGGCTCACCGGAAGAACTAATATAATATGTATAGAAGAATCAAAAGCGTAAAAAGCCTCTATGGTACGCATCAACACAGGTTTGCCCCCTACAGGCAAAAACTGTTTGGGAATATCCCCTCCCATACGCAACCCTTTGCCTCCTGCAACTATAATGACATGCCTGTTCATTCTGCAATCATCATCCCTTGCTTCAATTCTGTCACCTTTTCCGCACCGACATATTTCTCGGCAATGGCAAATGAGAATGCCATAGCGGCACCGGGGCCTTTACCGGTAATAAAATTACCGTCTTTCTCTACCAAAGCGGCCGTATACTCAGCACCTTCCAGATACTTTTCGAATCCCGGATAGCAAGTTACTTTCTTACCTTTCAACAAACCACGCTTTCCATATACCAACGGAGCGGCACAGATGGCAGACAACGGACGTCCGGCTTCAGCAAATGTCATAATCAACTTGCCCAAACCTTCGTGAGCATCCAGATTTGTCGCTCCGGGCAGACCACCAGGCAATACAATCATCTCCGCATCCCCTTCTTTTACTTCTTCAAACACCATATCGGCTACTACCGGAACACCATGCGCACCGTTTACGGTCAGCACACCTGTTACGGAAACAGTCTTCACAGGCAAACCTGCACGTCTCAACACATCCACCGGGGTCAGCGCTTCCACTTCCTCGAAGCCTTCTGCCAAAAATACATAAATTGTTTTCATAAGCTACTTCAGTTTAAAGTAATATGTAATAGTACCTGTCTGGTTATTCACTCCGTCCACTTGGTTAAAGCGTGCTTTACGGGCGGCCTCTTCCGCCGCCTTCCGCAACGAAGCGTTTACTGTATTGGTACGTTTGTTGATACTAGTACTTATCACCTGTCCTGCGGGATTTACGGTAATAGTCACTACCACCCGTCCCTCATCCTGCACATTATAGACAGGCATCGGCAAACCGCCACTACCCAAAGAACGTCCGTTGAGGTCAAATGTTCCGTAACCGCCCACTCCGCTGGATTTCCCTTCCGAAGAGTTTCCCGTCGGGCTACCCTCCAAACCGAAGCCTGTAGTACCGGTTCCTTTATTTCCCATTTGAGTTCCTTTTCCGAAAGCACCGGCTATCTTCTTCGCCGCCGCTTCCGCTGCCGCTCTTTCGGCTGCCGCTTTCTTCTCAGCCGCTGCTTTTTCTGCTTCAGCACGCTTCTCGGCCTCAGTCTTCTCTTTCGGCTTTACCGGCTCCTTTTTCGGTACGTCCTTTTTAGGAGTCTCCTTCTTGGGCTTTTCTTTTTTAGGAATTTCTCTTTTAGGTTCCTTTTTGGGGACTGTCACCGTTTCCTCTTCTGTTTGCGTGATGATTTCCTCTTTTGTTTCGACGGGAGAAACCATTTCGGGTTCGGATATATCGGGAGCCGGAGCCTCGGGCTCATTCATTATATCCACATCCGTCAGCGTATAAGGATCGGCATTTCCTTGAGAAAGTTCCGTATTTCCCAGCATAACAGGGACACCCCCTTCTTCCTGAGCCTGAGGGCGACGGATAGCAATCACCAACAGCAGGATTAGGAGAAGAATATGCAGTACAGCCGTACCAATCAGTCCTGTTATCTTATTTTTCTTCATGCTTACAGCTTAACGTTTCTTCTCAGGCGGACGTGTAGCCAACACCATCTTGAAATGATTTTCATTAGCAATGTTCAGTACCCTTACTATTTCACGGTAAGGCACAACCTCATCCGCATAAAGGGCCACATACATATCGGGTTCTTTCTCGGCACACCTTTGCAGGAATGCGGGCAGTTCTTCCAAGTCTATCGGCATTTCATCCTCATTGCCGAAAGCAGTATAGAAGTTCAGGTTCTTGTCAATGATTACCCTCGTAAGCGGCTTTGCCGAAGTCTGCTGCCTGCCTTGCGGAAGCAATACCTTGATGGCATTGGGCGACACCATGGTAGAGGTAATCATGAAGAATATCAGCAACAGGAATATGATGTCTGTCATAGACGCCATACTGAAGTTAGGTGATATTTTATGTCTTCTTTTCAGTGCCATACGCTATTACTTTTGAACGGGTTCGTTCAGTAAATCCATGAAGTCCATGGTACGCGCTTCCATTTGACTTACCACCTTGTCCACACGGGTTACCAGATAATTATAGGCAAACATAGCCGCAATACCCACAACCAGACCACCCACAGTAGTAATCATCGCTTCATAAATACCTCCTGAAAGCAACGTGATATCAATGTTGTTCCCGGCATTGGACATTTCCCAAAAAGCCTGCACCATACCGGTTACAGTACCAAGGAAACCAATCATCGGAGCACCGCCGGCAATAGTCGCCACAACAGGCAGTCCGTTCTCCAGTTTTGCCACTTCTATATTGCCGGAATTTTCGATAGCAGCCTGCACATCGGCAACAGGACGTCCCATACGGGTAATACCTTTCTCAATCATACGGGCCGAAGGAGTGTTCATCGTCCGGCAATAGTTAATGGCTGCTTTGATCTCACCACTATGAATATAGTCTTTGATACGTTCCATAAACATAGGGTCTTCTTTTCCCGCCTTGCGAATCATATAATTACGTTCGAACAAGATGTAAAAGCAGACTACGGACAACACACCCAGCACAATCATAATCCAACCACCCTTGATAGCCATATCAAGCATATTCATTTCGGGAGCGTTTACCTCCGTCAGTACGGGGTTGGCGGTAGCCAGCGAGTCAGCCATATTCATAGCCCCTTGGGCTAACAAGATCATTGCATTCATCAGCGTAGACAGTTTTTATATTCCTGGATAGTACGTTCCAGTCCCAAGTACAATGCATCGCTAATCAATGCGTGACCGATAGAGACTTCATCCACCCAGGGAATGTTTTTATAGAAATAGTTTAAATTTACAAGACTCAGGTCGTGTCCGGCATTCAGGCCGATACCCAGTTTACGGGCAGTTTTGGCCGCTTCGATAAAAGGGGCAATGGCTGCTTCCGGATTCTTCGGGAAATCCGTCGCATAGGGTTCGGTATAAAGTTCAACGCGGTCGGCTCCGGCTTTTGCCGCATATTCCACCATTTCAGGATCGGCTGCCACAAAAACGGAAGTACGAATGCCGGCACTGTTAAACTGATCGAGAACTTCCGTCAGGAATTCCTGATTTGCTTTCGTATCCCAACCTGAATTGGAGGTGATCTGTGAAG
>OHDD01000702.1_pt1 | contig 16798 bp, 12 predicted proteins | sample 1566941 | NCBI WGS metagenome assembly OHDD01 (sample SAMEA3879580, study PRJEB24766) | human gut metagenome | biome: human-associated habitat; feature: feces | place: USA | collected 1985/1987 | reverse complement strand
AGTTCCTTATTCATAAGTAATATTGATGACTTTGCACTTGATTACATAAAGATTGTTCCATTGATTGCGCTTGTTTCAGTTGCTGTATTGGTAATTGTATATATAATTGGATTAATTATACCAATCAAAAGATTATTTTATTCATATGTATTACTTGTATTTAGCCTGGCATTAGGATTTTATATTCAGGGGAATTTCCTTAATCCGGCCTTTAATTCACTCAATGGTAAGGAAATTGCCTGGTCACAGTATAAGATAAATGGCATTATAAGCATAATTGCCTGGATATTGGTTTTTGTAGTGCCTCAGGTTGTTTATGCTATAAAAGAAAATATTATGTCACTTATTGTAAAATGGGGAAGTCTGTTTGTAACAGCAATGCAGCTTGTTTCACTTGTTGTATTATTATTAACTACACATAAGGTAGTATCTAACGATTTTGCTGTTACTAAAAATGGTGAATTTGAATTGTCTTCAAAAAATAATACAATTATGTTTGTTGTGGATACACTTGACGCAAGCTGGTTTGAAGACATGCTTCTTCCAAATGAAGAATATAAGGAATCATTAAAAGATTTTACATATTTTGATGACGCAGTTGCGGGTGGTGCTCCTACAGTACTTGGTATTCCAACATTACTTACAGGAAAAATAGATATGGATGCCTCACGTGATACAAGTGAGTATTATAAAGATGCATATGAAAGTTCTTCTTTGTTTGCGGATATGCAGAAGAGTAATTGTAATGTTAAACTTTTTACTGAATTTTATTACCTTGACTATTGCGATAAAAATAGTGTTGATAATCTTAAAATGGAACAGAAATATGTCATTTCTTCAAGAAGAGGTTTTATGGAATGTCTTTATAAGTTTGTTTCATTTTATGCTATGCCACAGTTTTTGAAACAGAATTTCTGGTTATATTCTGGTGAATTTAATCAGTATATTACGTTGGAAGATAATACTTCTAATCTTTATAAGCTTGATGATGCACAATTCTATCAAGATTTTAAGGAAAAAGGCATAACAACCCAAAACGATAAGGATACTTTTGTAATGTATCATCTTAATGGAGCTCATAGTCCATATGTCATGGACGAAAATGCACAGGCTGTTCCTTCAGATTCGATAGGTGTAGATAGCCAGATAAGAGGTATCTTCAAAATTATAAAGGAATATATGGATGAGCTTAAAGCAAAGGGAATATATGACAGCAGTACTATTATAATAACGGCAGATCATGGAGGAATTGACCTTTATTCTAATCCTGCAATTCTTGTTAAGGAAAGAAATGCTAATCATGATGAGATGGTTGTAAGTGATTCAAAGATTACATTTACAAATGTAAACAATACTATCGCTTCCTCAACTTTAAAAGATTCATCAGCTTATGGTGAAAATGTGTTTGAAGTTGGAGATAAGCAGATGGTCAGATTCCATGTAGCACCTAATGACCTCACAGAGAATGTATTTAAGGATAATGCATATGCGAAGGAACAATTATGGTCATTACTTATTATACCGGCAGATAAGCGTGCCGATGAAATAGGCTCTTTTATTCTTGTGCCATACGATCAGTATGATGAAATGATAAAAAAATATAATGTACAAAATAATTAGTAATAATAAATCTAATATAGGAGGAAAATCAAAATGATAATGTTTACAAATATGGTAAGTGGGTATCTCGATCCATCAGTTATGACATACGCCATTCAGGCGATTGCAGGTGTTGTAATTGCAATAGGTGCTGTTGCAGGTATTTATTGGAGAAAGGCAAAGAAAAAGGTTAGTGATAAGCTTGGTATAGATGAAAACAAAAACAAAGAAGTTGAAGGCGATGATATTATAATTAATACAAAGTCTGAAGATAAGTAATTGTATGTTCTATAATTTGGAATCAAAAAGTCCAGAGTGTAATACTTTGGACTTTTTGATTAATTATTATTGTATTTTGTAAAATAACAAATATAGATATTCATGTTATCAAATCATAAAAATGTGTTACGAATGTTAAGAAATACTTAAAATTATATGAAGAAATATTTACTTTTTATATAGGATGATGTATACTTTAACAGTTCACTTTACTAATACTATACATATAATAATAATGTTAAAATGTTATGTGAACAATACAATATTTGAACAATTTTTTAATAAGGATATTGTATATATTAATGAGCAAAAGGAGAAGACAATGGGAGATAACAAATTGGTCAGGGCTCTTGGGTTAAAAGAAGCAATTAGTATGACTATAGGAACGGTAGTTGGAGTTGGATTATTTACGTGTGGTTCAGCACAGATAGGAAGTGTAGGCTCATGGATTATAGCATTTACATTTATAGCACTATTAATATCAATATGGCCATGTCTTATCTATGGTGAAATGTCAGCAGCGCTTCCATGTGCGGGAGGAACTTATAATTATGCTAAAAGAGGATTAAACAGAATATGGGCTAATCTTGCTGGATGGCATTATATAGTATCGGTAGTTGCTATAGGAGCTGGTGAAACCTTAGCATTTGCTAATTATTTTAAAATATTACTTGATCAGCTTGGAGTTGATATAGTATGGTTGGATTCAAGAATTATTGCCATTATTCTTGTTGCAGTATTTCTTGTATTGAATTTCAGGGGGATTGAGCAGTCTGGAAAAGCACAGACAGCATTTATGTTTTTCTTCTGGGGATGTTCAGTGTGTTGGTTTTTATATATGATTCCTAAGGTACATCTCGAATATTTTGGTGGAATTGCTATGAATTCATTACCACCTTTTAATGAAATGATGTATATATTTGGTCTTGTATGGTGGTGTTATACTGGTTTTGAAACATGTGTTTCAATGGGTGCAGAGACTAAATATCCACAGTATACATTACCAAGAGCATTGAAAATTTCTGTATTTATGGTATTTGCACTTAATGCATTATTCCAGTGGTTTTTAGTTGGTCTTGTACCAAAAGAGTTTTACGGTGTGCTTGCAGTGGCTAATGCACCATATGCGGAAGGGTTAAAGGCAGTAGGATTAATAGGTTTCCCTATAATTTTGCTTTGTATAGGAATAGCATTCGGTGGTGATTTATCTACAATTAATCCAGGAATTGCTGCACCAGCGAGATATATATATACTATGGCCGAGGATGGAGCATTGCCTAAATTCCTGGGTAAGATTCATCCAAAGTATAAGACACCTTATATAGCAGTAATTGCAGTTGGAGTAATTAATTTCATATTAATTGCTACAGGATCTATTGACTATATAGCCTCTGTTTCGCTTATTTCACTGGCTATATGTTATATGATTGGATGCTTATCATATATAGGTCTTAAGAAAAAATATCCTGATATGAAAAGACCATATAAGGCACCACTTGGGGTTGTTGGATGTGTCGTTACTATAGTTTTATATGTTTTTATGCTTATATTCGCAGACAAAATGGCACTTCTTACATCTGGAATAATAACGGTTGCATGTATAATATTCTATTATTTATATTCACATAAAAAAGAATTTAAGATGCCATCTATTGAAGAAGAAATCGGTATTATTGAAGAACCAGATGAAGAAACAAAAAAGAAGATGGATAAACAATACAATATTTGGAAAGTATGTACAATTATAGTTACATGTATAGCATTGGGCATATATATCATACCTATGATAGTTAAATAAGTTATATGTAAAATAGTGTGTACAGAAATGAGGATTATTATGAATCGTTATCAGTTTGAAGTTCTTGCATTTCTTGAAAAAAATGGAAAGAATGTTTATGCAATCAGAACACTTTCAGATAAATTAAAAATATCAGGTACTGAGGTTAGTAAGGCACTTGATGAGTTGACCAATATAGGTGCAATATTAAGAGATGAAAACCTGTTAGAAATTACAGCTAAAGGTCTTGATATGCTTGAGCCATATAGAGTAAAAAGGGCGGTTATAATGGCTGCTGGTTTTGGTTCAAGAATGGTTCCGGTAACACTGGACAGGCCAAAACCAATGGTTAAAGTCAATGGCGTGAGAATAATAGATACACTTTTAGATGCATTAGTATCAGTCGGAATAAAAGATATAACTCTGGTAAGAGGATACAAGAAAGAAAAATTTGATGAAATTACTGATAAATATCCTTTTATTAAGTTTGTTGATAATGATGTGTATGATAAAACAAACAATATATCATCAGCTATGGCTGCTCTTGAGAATGTTGATGAATGTTATTTATGTGAGGCAGACTTATATATATCTAATCCGGATATAATTAGTAAGTATCAGTATAGCAGTAACATTCTTGGATCATTCTCAATAGAAACAGATGATTGGAGTTATAAACTTGATAACGGTTATATAACTGATTATAAAAAAGGTAATACGTTTTGTTTTAATTATTATGGTATATCATATTGGAATAAAGATGATAGTAAAAAATTACGAAATGATTTTAAACAGGTGTATGAAGAGGAACAAGATGGTAAGGATTATTTCTGGGAATTTATACCATTGGTATTACGCAAAGAAAGATATAATGTTGAAGTAAGACCATGTGAGAAGTCAGATATAATGGAAATAGATAATTTCTATGAACTTGTGCAGCTGGATCCTTCATATAAAGATTATCCGGGACAGGAATAAAAGTTGAATTACATTGGAGGTATTCACTGTGAAAAAGAATGAATTTTATATATTGAACAGTTTATATAACGGAAGTATAGGCCGTGCGGATTGTTCGTATGCATTAGATTGTGTCAGAGCCTTATCTGATACCAGAGCATATAACAGATTAGTTCATGCAGGATATATTGATAAAGAGAGTGGATGTCTTACTGAATTAGGTATTAAAGCTTTAGAGCCATATAAGGTTAATAATGCAGTTATTCTTGCAGCTGGTTCATCAACAAGATTTATTCCTTTATCACTGGAACAGCCGAAAGGTTTGTTTGAAGTAAGGGGAGAAAAGCTGATTGAAAGACAGATAGAACAACTTCAAAATGCAGGAATTAAGAATATTACGATAGTTCTTGGATATAAGAAGGAAATGTTTTTCTATCTCGAGGATAAGTATGGCGTTAAATTTATTATTAATGATTCATTTAATATTAAGAATAATATAGAAAGCCTGTATCTTGCAAAAGAAGAATTAAAGAATACATACATATGTGTAAGTGACAGTTACTATATAGAGAATCCATTTAATCAATATGAGTATATTACATATTACTCAGGTTATCGTGGAAATCTTATTACTGAAGAGATATATGCTGATGTCGACTCAGATGGTAAAATAGTCTGCATGGATAATAAACCAGTAGATAATGGTTATATTCTTATGGGACATTCATTTTGGAAAAAAGAGTTTTCGGATTCATTTATTAATGTAATGGAAGATATCAGAGATGATGGAAAATATAATAATTCTTATTGGGAAATCCTTTTAAAAGATAAGCTTTCTGATTTACCATCAATGTATGTGAGAGAGTATAAAAAAGGAAATATATTTGAATTTGATTATTTTGAAGAGTTAAGAAAGTTTGATTCGCAATATTTAGGTTATACACATAGTGAAATAATAAGAAATATTAAGCTTGTATTCAGATGCGATGAAGAAGATATAGTTGCCTTTAGAAATGTAAGTGAAGGTATGACTAATATATCTTTTATATTCAATATTGATGGAGTGGATTATATATACAGGCATCCAGGTGATGGAACAGAAAGTATAATTAATAGAAAAAATGAAAAAAAATCACTTATTCTAGCTAAAAAAATAGGAATTGATCCAACATATATATATGCAGATGTGAATGAAGGATGGAAAATTTCTGTATTTATACCAGAATTCCGTGAACCAGACTATAATTCTTTTGAAGATTCTAAAAAGATACTTTCGGTGTTAAGAAAATTGCATAAGGCAGATATTAAAGTTGATTATGGTATGAAACCATGGGAAGATGCTCTTGAGATGGAAGCTTTGATTAAGAAAAAAGATTCCGATTGCTTTAAAGAATATGAACAGTTAAAATTAAAGATAGAAAAGCTTTATAATATGACACTTGGCGATGGAGTAGATAAATGCTTTTGTCATGGTGATACATATAAACCTAATTGGATGATAAAACCAGATGGAAGTGTTATACTTATTGACTGGGAGTATGGTGGATATTCAGATCCTGGAATTGATGTAGGTTATTATATTGTAGATGCAATGTATGATTTTGATAAGGCAGAAGAATTTATAAAAGAGTATCTTCAGGAAGAATATAGTGAGAAAACAAGATTTCATTACATGGCCTATGTTGCAATAATAGCATATTATTGGTTTGTATGGGCAATTTATCGCGAGCTGTGTGGTGCCAATATAGGAGAAGCTTTAATTAATTGGCGCAAAATGGCAGAAATATACTCTGATTATCTTTTGAATAATTAAAAAATATTTGTTAATGATAAAAGCTGTAGTTTATGTGTAAAATGAATTACAGCTTTTATAATTTTGTGTTGTTTATAATACCGTTTGAGCCGGTTTAATTGACAAAATGTGCAGTATGAGATATAATTTTCCAGCGTATATGTGTGAAGTCTACATATATTTGATACAAACTCGATATGCACAAAAGGTGCGCAGAAATGGCAATTAATATATTTATTTATATAAGAAATGAGGTATATCATGAAGAAAACAGCGTTAATAATGGCAGGTGGAAAAGGGGAAAGATTCTGGCCAAGAAGCAGAGTTAACCTTCCTAAGCAGTTTTTATCATTAACAGATGATGGAAAGACAATGATTCAGCTTACGGTTGAGAGAATCAGTCCATTAGTTGATATTAAGGACGTATATATTGCAACGAATGCTAATTATAAGGAACTTGTAAAGCAGCAGCTTCCAGGTCTTCCTGAGGAGAATATTTTATGTGAGCCTATTGGAAGAAATACAGCTCCATGTATAGGACTTGGTGCAGTTCATGTGGCAAGCAAGTATGATGATGCGGTTATGATAGTTCTTCCATCAGACCATCTTATAAAGCACAATGATATATTTAAGGATACATTTGTTAATGCATGTGATATAGCAGAGAAGGGTGAGAACCTTGTAACTGTTGGTATTACACCTAATTACCCAGAAACAGGTTATGGTTATATAAAGTATAACAAGGATAATAAAGAGGGTGAGAGCTTTTCAGTAGAGAAGTTCGTAGAAAAGCCAGATCTTGATACAGCTAAGGCATATCTTGCAGATGGTTCTTATCTTTGGAACTCAGGTATGTTTGTATGGAAGGTATCGACTATACTTTCATGCTTTAAGAAGTATATGACTTCAACATATGAAGGATTATTAAAGATCAAAGAATCAGTTGGTACAGCAGATTATCAGAATACTCTTGAAAAGGAATTCCCTAATCTTGAATCACAGTCAGTTGACTATGGTATCATGGAGAAGGCTTCTGATATATACACGCTTGCTGGTAATTTTGGCTGGGATGATGTTGGCTCATGGCTTGCAGTAGGAAGAATCAAAGAAAATGATTCAGAAGGTAATGTTGTGAATGGCAATGTTGTTACAGTCAATACACAGAACTGTGTTATTGAAGGTGCAGACAAGCTTATCGCAACTGTAGGATTAAGAGACATGATAGTTGTTGATACTAAGGATGCTACACTCATTTCTACTAAGGAGAACGCAGGTGAGATAAAGAAAGTACTTGCTAAACTTAGAGAAGAGGGAAAGAATCAGTATTTATAATTTGGTAAATATATAATGATTTAAGTGTGGAAACTATAAAAGTTAATTTAGCTTTCGTGAAAATACTTGCAATATGCCAGACACAGGTAATATGATTTTGTGGTAAGGTGTTTTGTGCGAGTTTAAAGCGTATATTTTTATTTATAGAAATGGAGATTAATTATGAAAAACGCATTAATTACAGGTATAACAGGACAGGATGGTTCATATTTAGCAGAGCTTCTTCTTGAAAAGGGCTATAATGTATATGGTCTTATGAGAAGAAAGAGTGTTGTGGATTATGGAAATGTAGAACATATAAAAGATAAAATACATTTTATCTATGCAGATATGCAGGATATTGTATCACTTATATCATCAATGAGAATTTCACAAGCAGATGAAGTGTATAATCTTGCAGCACAGTCGTTTGTTGCAACATCATGGGATACACCATGTACAACAGCAGATATTGATGCCATTGGTGTTACGAACATGCTTGAAGCTATAAGGATAGTAAAGCCAGAGTGCAGATTTTATCAGGCTTCAACATCAGAAATGTTTGGTAAGGTTCAGGCCATACCGCAGACAGAGGAAACACCTTTTTATCCAAGAAGCCCATACGGAGTTGCAAAACTTTACGGACACTGGATTACAAAGAATTACAGAGAGAGCTATGGAATGTATGCATGCTCAGGAATTCTTTTTAACCATGAGTCTGAAAGACGTGGCAAGGAATTCGTTACAAGAAAGATTACAAATGCAGTAGCACGTATTAAGTTGGGTCTTCAGGACTATGTTGAGCTTGGTAATCTTGATGCAAAGAGAGATTGGGGGCACTCAAAGGATTATGTAAAAGCTATGTGGTTACTTTTACAGCAGGAAGAACCCGATGATTATGTAATCGCTACTAACGAGACAAGAACAGTAAGAGAATTCGCTAAGACAGCATTTGCAGTAGCAGGAATTGAAGTTGAGTTCGAGGGCGAAGGAGTTAATGAGATAGCAAAGGATAAGGCAACAGGCAAGGTTGTGCTTAAGGTTAATCCGGACTTCTTCAGACCAGCAGAGGTAGAACTTCTTATCGGTAATCCAGCAAAGGCAGAAGAGAAGCTTGGCTGGAAGAGAGAAATATCTTTTCAGGAACTTGTAGAGAGAATGGTGAAAAATGATTTAAGACATGTAAAAAATGAGATAATAGATAAGGAGTAAATTAGTTTTGAACATAAGTATATTTACACCATATAGAATTTGTCCATTAGGTGCACATGTTGATCATCAATTAGGACAAGTAACGGGATTTGCTATAGATAGGGGAGTAAAGTTAGAATTCGATATCGATAAAAATGGTAATTTTGATTTGATAAGTAAAAATTATCCAGGAAAAGTTTGCTTTAATGTTGCTGATGATTTTGAACGCGAGATGGATTGGGGAGATTTTTTAAAAGCAGCGATTGTTGCATTATCTAGAAAATATTTAATACATAATGGTATAAAAGGAGTGATTGAAGGAACATTACCAGTTGGAGGATTATCATCGTCAGCGGCTGTTATATTAACGTATTTAAATGCTATTTGCATTGCCAATAATATAAATATGACTAAGGCAGAGATAATAAATAATGCAATTTGGGCAGAAAGAGAATACATAGGTGTTAATGTTGGAAAATTGGATCAGAGTTGTGAAGTTTATTGCAAGAAGAATGGTTTATTATATCTAGATACGTTAGATGATTCAAATGAAATTATACCTATAAATAAAAATATGAAACCATTTGAGATAATGATAATATTTGGTGGAAAAGAAAGACAGCTTGCAGGTTCAGCATATAATATAAGAGTTGATGAATGTAAGGCTGCAGCATATGCATTACAAGCTTTTGCTGATATGGATTATGGGAACTTTAAAGATTCTTTTTTACGTAATGTTCCAGTAGGTATATATAATCAATATAAATCTAAATTGCCAGAGAATTGGAGAAAAAGGGCTGAGCATTTTTATGGAGAAAAAAGAAGAGTTAAAGATGGCGTAAAAGCATGGCGTGAAGGAGATATTGATAAATTTGGGCAATTAATGTTTGAATCAGGAAGAAGTTCCATTGAATTATATGAAACAGGTTCAGAGAATTTAAAAGATTTACAAGATATTTTAGAAAGGACAGAGGGAGTCTATGGAGCTAGATTCTCTGGGGCTGGCTTTAATGGTTCAAGTATTGCATTAATAAATCCTGAAAAAAAAGAAGAAATTGAAAAAAAAGTTTATTCCGAATATATTTCAAAATTTCCATATTTAAAGGATGATTTTAAAATATATTTTGTAAATACTGCAGATGGAGTTGAATTATAATGAAGTGTATGCGACTAGATTATATCCATTAACAAAGAATTTTCCTAAATCTTTAATTGAAGTTAAAGATAAATCAATTATGGAGTGGCTATTAGATGATTTAAAAGATACAAATTTAATAGATGAAGTTATAATAGTATCAAATCATAAATTTTATAATCTTTTTATGGAATGGAAAAATAAAATTAATAATAAATACAACAATATGAATATATATATATTAGATGATGGTTCTACAGATAATGAAAATAGATTAGGCGCTGTTAAGGATATAGCATTTGCGATTTCTAAATGTAATATGAAAAGTGAAATGTTAGAGTCAGATGGACTATTAGTTCTTGCAGGGGATAATTTGTTGGATTTTTCATTTAAAGGATTTATAGAGTTTTATTTAGAAAAAAGAAAAACTTGTATAATGAGATATAATGAACAAGATATAGAAAAATTAAAACGTACAGGGGTTGTAACAATAGATGAAAATGGTAAAGTAAAAAAGATGTCTGAAAAACCTCAGAAACCAGAGAGTAATTGGGCTGTACCTCCTTTTTATATTTACAATAAAAAAGACTTAAATATTATAGAAGAAAGTGTAAATAATCCATTTTTGAACTTAGATGCTCCAGGAAACTTTATAGAAGAATTTTGTAAAAATAATATAGTATATGCGTATGAAATGCCTGGGAAAAGATATGATATAGGAAATTATGAAAGTTTAAATAATGTTCAAAATGAATATAATGGAATAATAAATAATTAGGAAATAGTTATGTAAATATTGGTATAAATTGCTAACTATGATATATGTAAATGTATTAGTAAGTGTTATGGGAGATTAATATGAAGTGCGTAATACTAGCCGGTGGCATAGGTAATACTTTATGGCCACTTTCAAGAAGAAACTATCCCAAACAGTTTCTTAATATATGTGAAGGACGTTCATTGTTGCAGGATACAATAGTGCGTAATTTACCTTTTGCAGATGAATTCATAATTGTGACAAATGAGAGTTATAAAGAGATTATGGAATCACAGCTTAAGGCATTTCAGGGATTACGATACAGGATTATATATGAGAGTAAAAACTGTGGTACATTTGCCGCAGTTTCTTTGGCTTCTGCATTTTTAAATGCATCGGATATAATGATGGTGACTGTATCAGACCTTATTATCGAAGATGGAAGTTATAAGGATTCTGTCATTAAGGCTAAGGAGATAGCAAAAAACGGTGCAATAGCCAATATTGTAAAAGATATAGGTAATGATAATGTTGACGACCACGCGGGAATATATGTGTGTATGGTAGGAGATTTTAATCATTCTTTGCAGAAAATATTTCCCGCTGTCAGCCAGCTTAAGAAAAAAGTCAGACGCAGACTTAAGACAGTTAAGCGTAATATAGCAGTTCCTGAAAATATTATGGAACAGTTTCCACATTTTCGTATGCAGGCAGAGCTTTTTGCCAGAATGGATAATGTTACACCAGTGGAAGCAGCTTTCAGTTATAAAGACGTGGATGATGTGTATGATGTTGCAGAGCTTGGAAAGCTGGCATATGAAAATAATATCATAACCAGTAATTGTGAAAATGTACTCCTTCTTAATACAGCGGAAAAGCACCTTGTTGTAGCTAATAACATAAATAATATCGCTGTTGTTAATACGCAGGATGCTACTTACATATCTGACAGTGAGCATATAGATGATATAAAGGCAATCGCAAAGGAACATTCTGATGAATATAAGCCTTATTTTGAGAATTCGCGTATAATGTTCAGACAGTGGGGAATGCATGAAATTCTGACATCGTCTGAGAGTTATAAGGTAAAAAAGGTTACTATATATCCAAAGATGAGCATGAAGCTTCATAAGCATGAGCACAGGCTTGAAAGCTGGACTATAGTTGAGGGAACGGCAACAATCCAGATAGGCAGTGAGGTAAAGGAATATTCCAAGAATGATACAGTAAGTGTGCCAATCGGATTTGCCCATAGGGTATCCAATCTTACAGACTCTAACGTAATTATTATTGAAACTGGAATAGGTGAGATTATGGGTGAAACAGAGTTTGGACGAAAGAAAGATACGGATATTGTCAATGTTGATGAAAGCTGTTCTATAGTAAATATTCCTGATATTATGAAGCTTGAACCGGCATTTAAAGATAATCTGTGGGGTGGAACAAAGTTAAGGACAGTATTTGGCAAGAAGTGTGACTATGATGTCATAGGTGAGAGCTGGGAGTTATCAGCGCATCCGGATGGACAGTCGGTTATAGCATCGGGCACATTTGCAGGTATGTACTTTGGTGAATTTATTGAAAAATATGGTGAAGAGGTAGTTGGTTGGAAAAGCAGCTCGCTAGACAGATTTCCAGTGCTTATTAAGTTTATTGATGCTAAAAATGCACTCTCAATCCAGATTCATCCGGATGATGATTATGCCCTTGAAAATGAGAATGAGTTCGGAAAAAATGAGATGTGGTATGTGGTTGACTGCGAACCGGGAGCTTATCTTTATTGTGGTCTTAAGCAGGATGCAAGTAAGGAAGAGATAAGAGAGCGCATAGAGAATAATACCATAACAGAGATACTTAATAAAGTAGAAGTACATAAAGGTGACTGTGTCATGGTAAAAGCCGGAACTATCCATGCAATAGGTGCGGGAATTCTTATATGTGAGATTCAGCAGAATTCCAACTGCACTTACAGAATGTATGACTATGACAGAAGGGACAAGTTTGGCAACAGAAGAGAACTACATATCGACAAGGCTATTGATGTAGTTGATGTTAAGAAGTACAAGCCATTTGTGAGTGGTAACAGCGATGTACCAGAAGGTGCAGAGCTTCTTGTAAGCTGTAAGTATTTTGAATGTTATAAGTATGTACTTGGTGAGTCTGTGTATACAGATGATAGTTCTGATAAGGATATTTGTAATAATGATGATGGCAACAGTGATATAGTTGCCAAACCTGCAACAGACAGAATAAATATAAGTGTGGATACAATGTCATTCAGAAGCATAATTATTATTGAGGGAAGTGGAAAAATAACAGTTGGTGAGAATGAGATGGATTACAGGGCAGGAGACAGTTTTTTTGTGAAGGCAGGGGAGAAGGTCGTTAGTGTTGAGGGAACTGGAGTTATTATTGTTACGAAAGTGTGAGATATTGTATATTTAATAAAAAATTCATATTATAGATTTGCTTTATGTAGTACAATAAAAATATAATAAGCTGTTTATGGTTTTACTTGGAGTTTGGTTAAGTTGCTTAAATGTTACATTAAAAGGCAAAGGATTTGTGAAAAACATTGAAGTTGACGGAGGTGCATTTATGAAAGCAATGTTAGAAACGTATTTGTTGGTTCAGATGGGATTACCTACAGGTGTGCTTGGGGTTCGTAGCCTAATGATTTACAAATAAAATGGCTGAATGAAGAGTAAACATTAATAAATAGAATGTTCACCTAGAGGTTGGAACCTCTGAACCCCACCCAAATTAAACACTATCGCGAACAATCGTAAACGCTCCATCGGTTCTTTCCAGACTTAGTTGATAATAAAGTGATTTTGCTTTATAATTATTGAATGATGGTGATATTATGAAGCAAGCATTTATACAAAATTTAGACAAGAGTTTAAAATGTGTTGGATATAAAATTAAAAAAGAAAAGTTTATATTCAGTAATGGATAAATTAGATAGTATAGTGTTGTAAGCACAACATCGTGCATACTCAATCGCGCATCTTCTAAATATATTAACTTTTTTAGAAGATGCGTTATTATTAAAGTAATAACGATGAAACAACAAAATAATCGTTAAAATAAAAGGAGTATATATGTTATTTAAACAATTAATAGATGAATTTCTTGATAAGTGGGATAAAGACACAGCAAAAGCATATCGAAAAAAGATATATTCATTTTATCAGTATTTAGTTGAGATGAAGAATGCGACAGATTCTAATTATAAAAGTATATTAAAGGGATTAGAAATAGAAGATGTAGCTGAAAGTATAATCTTTTATGTTGAACGTAATCAGGTGAAGTACAGAGCATCAGCAGATTTGTATATATTCACAGTTAAAAGCTTTTATGCATATATTTCTGCAAAACAGATATGTTCCAATATATATTTTGATAATAAAGTGTATGTACCAGAGATGAAAGAACAGTGTGAGAGTGCAATTAAACGTCTTAAGCTTAATGAGTCAAAGCAGGTCATGCCATTAGATGAGGAAGCAGCAAGACGTATTGTTGATAGATGTAATGAGATAATTAACCTTGCTAATTATGATGACCTGATAAGTGGAAAGTGGGATGGAACATTTTCAGCGTATATATCAGCTTTGATTTGTAAGCTTGTATTATGTTTTGGAATGAGTAATAAAACTATAAGAGAATTGAAAGCTGCGGATTATAACAGCACTAATGGTCGTATAGTAATCAATGGATATTCTGTTCATTTGCCGGACACCTTAAAGACAAATATGGATACATATATGGATTATAGGACAAGAGCGATTAATGAGTTATGTAATGGTTCAGATGTTAACCAATATATGTTTATAGAATTAAGTAACCCGCGTAAGAATATATCGTACAATACAAAACTTTTTTTTATTCTTAATGAATTAATAGGTTCAACATGTGCAACAGCATTGGCGAAGTATGCGATTATACAGCTGATCAGGCAAGGAATTCCAGCTTATCTTATAAAGGATTTTACTGGCTATAAGGATGATATTTATAATCATTGTCAGGAGATAGTTAATGAGGAGAATGGTGCGGTGTCAAAAGAGGAAAGATGCAGGATTATAGATGCTGGAATCAGGATGAGCAGGTTGAGTGAAATTATGTAGAAAATATATAGTTTGAATGCAATAACGATTGAGCATTAATTAGCAATATTGATGAAGGAGTGAATAATATGTCAGATTTTAATATATCAGATTCAATGGCGGAATCTATTTTTAATAATGAGATAATACAGAATATGACGGATGAAGCATTTGATAATATACTTGATACGATAGGATTTGCTGTACCAGATATTATAAGAGATATACCAATATTTAAGTACGCTGTTTCCATATATTCGTTAGCAAATGACATAATAAAGCGTGTTGAATTAAAGAAACAATTCAGATTTTTAAGGGAATTGTCTAAAGGCAACATTAACCAGAAAGAATTAAATAAGCGAAGAATTGCATATGTGAATAAGAAAAAGTGGGTATACAGGGAAATTGAGCAGCTATGTTTATTTATATCAAGAAGTAATGATGTTAATAAGTCACAGATTCAAGCATATCTTTATATTGGAGGATAAATCACCGCCATCAAAATTTATTTTAATCTGTCTATTGCTTTCTAGTGATAAGGTGTTTACTATACTCATAAAGGGCTACTTTGTTGTAATTGTTAAGACGTTGAACACCTTAATTTTACCACAAATGGATGCTCTTTTTTCATTCACTTAATAAGTGAAAAACAATATTCAGTTAAAATACAGAAACTATGTGGCTTTCAGCCACTTTCACGGCATTGCCGTGAATAATTTAGGATAAATAATATATAAGAGGTAATCTAAGTGAATAAGAAAACAAATGCAGACAACATACATTCTTTTGAAACTGTCTATGACAGAGCAGTAAGAAAGATGGAAGAACGAGATGCACTTATAATGAATCAACCATCGATGCGGATGGCAGATAGTATCAATGAACAATTAAGAACGCAGCAGGAATTGATTGCTAAAGCTCTACAACCAATGCAGGATGTAATTCAATCATGCAGTAATTTATTGACATCGCAAAGTTTAGGAATATCGTCAGCTTTAGCTTCATATTCTGCGGCGACACAGGAAATAGTTCCTGATAATATTACGAATGTTATGTCAAGCACACTGTCTGATATAGCAACAGCAATGAAACCATACCAGAACATTTACAAATACAATTCAGATATCATGTCTGCTTTTAATTCAGTAAGGATAACTCCGGAGTTACAAGATCTTCATACGAAGTTAGATGAAAGCATTGAGTCAATGGGCAATGGATTGTCTGCTATATCTGATTATATATATGATATGACATCACAGTGGAATAATGCTCTTTGTATATCTGATGTATCAGAACGTAGCATTGCTGCACAGAATATTGCTATGATTAAGATGCTGCCAGATTATGAAATGCTTCCGTTACCGCGTGGAAGTAAAAGCGTGTTAAAGTCTCTTACCAAATCAGCAGCTAAGAAAATAATGGAGTCAGACGAGATTCGTTTTGATCCAAAGGAAAGAAAATTTTATCATAAGGATTCACCAGATAATACGTTTTCAGGAAATCAAATTACTGTAGTTGAGAGTTCACTTGCACTATTTGCTGATATTACTTTTGATGAATTGATTTCATTTGAGAGCAAGCTAGCGACAAATTATGCATTTGCATTTCGTCATCCAGTCGGTATAAGAATATTTAAAATTCTTCAAAACTGGAACCACTTTGTTAGTTTTGACGATATTACATATTATCACGCAAGACCATTGAAAGAAAATCAAAATCCATTTTATGATTATGAGATGATGAAAGCACCATTAAATGTATCATCACACGGAAGATACAATGAGGTCGGTAGAAGCTGTTATTATATTGCAGAAACCAGAGAAGGCTCCATAAAAGAAATTTCTAAGCACAGTGGTGGTAAAAAAATAACAATACAAGTAATTGGACTTAGACC
>OHDD01000690.1_pt1 | contig 17056 bp, 14 predicted proteins | sample 1566941 | NCBI WGS metagenome assembly OHDD01 (sample SAMEA3879580, study PRJEB24766) | human gut metagenome | biome: human-associated habitat; feature: feces | place: USA | collected 1985/1987 | reverse complement strand
GCGGGTACGACGCCGCACTCGCCGGTGTGCTTGGCGTACACGGCACCCTGACTGCCCATGGTCACCACCATGCTGGGAATGTTGGCGCTGCGCACGTTGCCCGTGAGCACCCGGCACATCTCGTCCGGGGAGAGGTGGTCGTAGTCGTCCGAGAACAGCAGCCCGGCCTCCTGCTGGTTGCAGACGAAACAATCGATCTGCTGCAAAAAATCCCGCCGCTCCATGGCAATGCTCATGTTGGAGACCACGGCAAACACCTTTTTGCCGTACTTTTTGGCATAGCGCAGGGTCTGCTTCACCGTTTCTTTTTCGAGGTCCAGTTCCAGCGCAATGGAATCGCAGTCTGCAAAAATGGCGTCGCCCTGCTCCTGCAGCAGGCCGGTCAGCGGGGTGGTGTCCGGTCGCTTGGAGATGGCGGCGTGCACATCGCCGTCGTTGTCAAAAATGGCCAGCCATGTGCCCATGCCGTCCGGCTTTTTCTGGATAAAGCGGGTGTTGACCTTGTGCCTTGCCAGCTTGTCGATGACATCCTGTCCCATGCCGGTGTCATCCACCAGACCCACAAAGGTGGGGCGCAGCTCCACGTTGGCGATATCCTCCACCACGTTGCGGCTCACACCGCCGTGTACCTGCTCAATGCGTCCGGCGTTGCGCCCGCCGGGGATATAGGTGGAAAGGGGATAGCCCTTGATATCCACAAAAACAGCTCCGATGACTACGATGCCCATAAACGATAAACCTTTCTGACTTCAGTTGATTTTACCTGTAGATTTTACCTGTAGATTTTACCTGTATTATACAGGAAGCAGACAAAAGATGCTATCCCTTTGCCGTTTTTTGCGGAAAAATATCTTCCGCTAAGACCCTTCCGTGAAAAGGCCAATCGGGAAAATCCGCAGATTTTCCCGATTGGCAAATATAAATAGTCTTTCCGCTAAAAATGCCCAGAGCGCAGCGGAGGGCATTTTGAATCAGCCCCTGTCACATCGCCGTGCGGGCGGTGCGCACCAGATACTCCATGGCCTGCACCGGATACTGCCCGGCGGCGGTCTCGCCGGTGAGCATCAGGCTGGATGCGCCGTCCAGTACGGCGTTGTAGATGTCGCTCACCTCGGCGCGGGTGGGTACAGCCCGGGTGTGCATGCTGTCCAGCATCTGGGTCACCACCATAAAGGGCACCCCGGCTGCCCGGCAGGCGGCAGAAAGCTGCTTCTGGCAGCGGGGCAGCTCCCATAGGGGCATCGCGTTGCCAAGGTCGCCCCGGGCAATGACCACCTCGTCTACCAGCGGCAAAAACTCCGGCAGCGCCTGCACGCCCGCAAGGTTTTCAATTTTGGCAAGAATTTTCAGTTGCGGTGCACCGGCCTCTGCCAGCGCCTGCCGCAGGTTGCGGATATCCGCAGCGCCGCGCACAAAGGGCAGCATGACCCCGGTAACGCCGCAACCGGCGGCGATGGCAAGGTTCTCCTTGTCCTCGGTGGTCAGGGTGGGCATCTGGATATCCGCCCCCGGTGCTGCCAGACTTTTGCGGCTTTGCAGCACTCCGCCCCGCACTACGGTGCACACGAGTGCTTCCGGCTCTGCGGTGTCCACCCGTGCCAGCAGCTTGCCGTCATCCAGCAGCAGCTCCTGCCCGGGCTGCACACCCTGCACCAGCGCGGCAGGGCAGGGGATGCCCTGCGCGCCCAGACGCACGGTCTGCCCGGCGGTCAGGGACAGCGGCTGCGGCAGACGGCCGATGCGCAATTCCGGCCCCTGCAGATCAATGAGCAGCTTTTTGACCCCGGCTTTATGCAGCATTACCAGCCAGTCCTTGTGCGCTGCCAGTGGGCCGTGAGAAAGATTCATGCGGATGCCGGTCATGCCGGCTTCCACCATCTGCTGCAAAAGCTTTACATCGGCACAGGCGGGGCCGATGGTTCCATAAAAATCCATAATTCCTCCTGCAATTCACGTTTTCTTTCTATTGTAGCATGACCGCGCTGCAAAAGATAGCCCGGCGGCGCACAAAAAAACACCGGAAGCTGATGCAAAGCCTCCGGTGCCTTTTTATGATGCCTTATGGGGTTTACTGCGATACTTTGCACCGCCTGCGTTCAGTACAAAGCTTACAGCTCCCTCTATTTTTAAAGGTTGTACTTAGTTTACAGCATTTCGGGCATTTCGTCAAGGGCTTTTGCAGGCAAAAAAAGGAATATCACAACATTATCACAACTGCAGCTGGTGGTAGCACGCGCCCTCCATGGTCTTCCAACAGGCGGTGCTTCCCTCCAAGGTCATGTAGCTGTGGGCGGTGTTTTCCTTGGGAATGCTCACGGAGCCGGGGTTTAAGTAAAGGTTCCCCTGCCCGAAGTTTGTCCATGCGGGCACATGGGTGTGACCGTGGAGCAAAATATCCCCCGGGGCAAGGGGCGGCAGATGGTTCAGGTTGAACACATGGCCGTGGGTGACGTAGACCAGCCGCTGCCCCACCGGCAGCACAGCGTAATCTGCCAGCACCGGGAAATTGAGCACCATCTGGTCTACCTCGGCATCGCAGTTGCCGCGCACACACAGCAGCTTGGGCGCAAGGCTGTTCAGCAGCGGAATCACCTTTTTGGGGGCGTAATCCCGGGGCAGGTCGTTGCGGGGGCCGTGGTAGAGCAGGTCTCCCAGAAACAGCAGGCGGTCGGCCTGCTCCCGTTCAAAGGCCTGCTGCAGCTGCTGCGCATAATAATAGGAGCCGTGCAGGTCTGATGCGATCATCCATTTCATATACAGTGTCCTCCCTCAGAGCCGGTTTGCCTTATTGTAGCGCCTGCTGTAAAAATGGTCAAGTAATTACAAAAGTCATACTTTTACGCCGAAACCCCTTGACATACCGCCGGGGATGTGGTATTCTGCTAAGGTTGCAGCCCGCAAATGCGCAGGCTGCATATCGCGGACAGCTGCCGCGATCATAAAAACCGTGTGGATTTTTACAGCAACATTGCTACTTTTCGCCACACAATGACCTTTAAAGGGTCATTGTGTGGCTTTTTTTGCGCCGGAAACCGGCTGCAAGCCGATGCTGTGCCCGCCACATTTTTGCTTTTTACAGATAGCAGGTGAAATTTTTATGAACGAAACTTTTATGAAGGAGAAGCCGGTGCTGCCGCTGCTGCTCTCGATGGCGCTGCCCAATGTGCTCTCCATGCTGGTAAACAGCCTGTACAACATTGTGGACAGCCTGTTTGTGGCGCGCATCAGCGAGGACGCCATGACCGCGTTAAGTCTGGTGTTCCCCATCCAGAACTTTTCCAACGCCATTGCCATCGGCTTTGGCATCGGCATCAACGCCATGATCGCGCTGTATCTGGGCGCGGGCGACCGCGAAAAGGCCGAGATAGCCGCCACCCACGGCTTTGTGCTCAGCCTTGTGCACGGCGTGGTGATGATGGCGGTCAGCATTGCCATCATGCCCAGCTTTCTGCGCCGCTTTACGCAGGACGAGGCGCTGATCGCCGCCGGCATCACCTACTCCACCATCGTGTTCCTGTTTTTGGTCGTGAACATGGTCTCGCTGGCCTTTGAAAAGATCTTTCAGGCAGTGGGCCGCATGAAGGTGTCCATGGTCGCCTTGATCACCGGCTGCGTGTGCAATATTTTACTGGACCCTGTGCTCATTTTCGGCCTTGGGCCGGTGCCTGCCATGGGCATTGCGGGCGCGGCACTGGCCACCGGCATCGGTCAGGCGCTCAGCGTGGCGGTCTACCTTGTGGTCTATCTGCGCACCGAGCTGCCGGTGCGGCTGCGCCGCCGCTGCCTGCGCCCGGACGCAGCGCTGGACGGCAGACTGTACGCCATCGGCATTCCGGCCATCCTCAATCTGGCGCTGCCCTCGCTGCTGGTCACCTTCCTCAACGGCCTGCTGGCGGCCTTCTCCGAAAGCTATGTGGTGGTGCTGGGCATCTACTATAAATTGCAGACCTTTTTGTACCTGCCCGCCAACGGCTTCGTGCAGGGAATGCGCCCCCTCATCGGCTACAATTACGGCGCGCGGGAGCACGCCCGGGTGAAAAAACTGTTCCAGCTGACCCTGCTCATGAGCGCAGCCATCATGGCGGCGGGCACGGTGATCTGTCAGTTTGCCTCCGGGCAGCTGATGGGGCTGTTCACCCAGAACCCCGAAACCATCGCCGCCGGGCAGACTGCCTTGCGCATCATCAGCATCGGCTTTGTCATCTCGGCAGTCTCCACCACCGCTTCCGGTGCACTGGAGGGACTGGGCAAGGGCGCAGAATCGCTGGTCATCGCGCTGTGCCGGTATGTTATTTTCATCATGCCGCTGGCTGCACTGCTGTGTAACTGGCTGGGCGCAGACGGCGTATGGCACGCCTTCTGGCTTACCGAGGTGCTGGCAGCGGCGGTCTCCGGTATCGTCTACCGCCGGGCGGTCACACATAAAAAATAAGAATTTCTGATAGGGGCGTTTCATAACGTCCCTATTTTTCATTGACACTACGGTAAAAGTACGGTAAAATAATTTTCGTGTTTTGACAAAAACTGTCAGTGCGCAAGATATTACAGAGGATGTGGAAGTATATGATCGAGACCATTGCCGCCGTCAATCAGGCGGTGAACAGCTTTATCTGGGGCATCCCCGCCATGGTGTGCATCATTGGCGTGGGACTGCTGCTCAGTGTCCGCACGGGCTTTTTGCAGATCCGCAAATTCCCCTACGCCATCCGCACCACCGTGGGCCGGATGTTCCGCAAGCGGGACGCTTCGGATGGTGCCATGACCCCTTTTCAGGCGGTGTGCACCGCGCTGGCGGGCACGGTGGGCACCGGCAACATTGCCGGTGTGGCGGGCGCTATCGCCATCGGTGGCCCGGGTGCCGTGTTCTGGATGTGGTGCTCTGCGCTGCTGGGGATGTGCACCAAGTTTGCCGAGGTGACGCTGGCTGTGCATTTCCGGGAGCGCAGCGATACCGGCGAGTGGGTGGGCGGCCCGATGTACTATATTAGAAACGGCCTTGGCCGCCGCTGGCAGTTTCTGGCCGTGCTGTACGCACTGTTTGGCGTGCTGACCGTGTTCGGTACCGGCAACGCAACGCAGGTGAACACCATCGTAGCGGCAGTGGATACCGCCCTGCTGGAATACGGGCTTGTGGGCAACGGCTTTCTGCCTACCCTCAACCTTATCGTGGGCATCCTTGTGGCTGTTCTGGTGGCGCTGGTGCTGCTGGGCGGCATCAAGCGTATTGGCAGCGTGAGCGAGAAGCTGGTGCCCTTTATGGCACTGTTCTACATTGTGCTGTCGGTGGGCGTGGTGGTGCTCAACTTTTCCCGTCTGCCCTATGTGCTGGAATCCATCGTGGCGGGCGCGTTCAACCCCGCTGCCTTTACCGGCGGCACTATTGGCAGCCTGTTCGTCAGTATGCAAAAGGGCGTTTCCCGCGGCATCTTTTCCAACGAGGCCGGTCTTGGCACCGGCTCCATCGCCCATGCCTGCGCCGACACCAAAAAGCCGGTCAAGCAGGGTATGTTCGGCATTTTTGAGGTGTTTGCCGATACCATCGTCATCTGCACCCTGACCGCGCTGGTTATCCTGTGCAGCGGCACCCAGGTCAGCTACGGCGCAGCGGCCGGTGCTGAGCTGACCATCTCCGGCTTTACCACCACCTACGGCGGCTGGGCGTCTATCTTTACTGCCGTGGCGCTGTGCTGCTTTGCCTTTTCCACCATCATCGGCTGGGGTCTGTACGGCTCCCGTTTTCTGGTGTTCCTGTGCAAGAGCAACAAGGTGGCGCGCCCCTTCTTTGTGGTGTATGCTCTGGTGGCCATTCTGGGCGCTACCATGGACCTTGGTCTGCTGTGGAGCATCGCCGACACCTTCAACGGCCTGATGAGCATTCCCAACCTCATCGCGCTGCTGCTGCTTTCCGGCACGGTGGTACAGATGACCCGCGCCTTTTTTGAATCGGAAGGGTGAGCGGCAGCTCTGCCCATAGTGGACAGAAACGCCGGAACGCGGTATACTGAGAGAAAAACAACGGTGGCTATGCACCACAGGAGGTTCTGACGTGGAAAACTTTAACGAATTACTGCAAAAGTATGCGGATTTTATCGTCCGGGTGGGTGTGAACCCGCAGCCGGGGCAGACTTTGATCATCAACTGCCCGCTGGAGGGTGCTCCGCTGGCACGGCTGTGCGTGCGCAGCGCCTACGAAGCCGGTGCACGGGACGTGCAGGTGAACTGGCAGGATGACGCCGTTACCCGCATCCGCATGGAGCTGGGCAGCGAGGACGCACTGACCGACCACAAGGGCTGGCAGCTGCGCCGCTATCTGGACTACGCCGAGAGCGAGGGCGGCGTGTGCGTGCTGCATCTTATTGCGGACGACCCGGAACTGTTTGCCGGGCTGGACGGCGCTAAGATCAGCCGTGTGAACAGCGCGAACCGCAGCTTTATGCAGCCGTGGCGGGAGTACACCATGAACGACCGGGTGCAGTGGTCCATCGCTGCTCTGCCCGCAGAGCCGTGGGCAAAGAAGATGTTCCCGGAGCTGGACACTGCCGCCGCCATTGAAGCACAGTGGAAGCTGATCTTTGATACCTGCCGTGTGACCGGCGGTGACCCGGTAGGGGAGTGGCAGAAGCATCTGGACCGCCTGAACGAGCTGGGCGCAAAGATGAACGCCCTGGATTTGGAAAGCGTGCATTTTGAAAGCGCCAACGGCACCGACCTGACCGTGGGTCTGGCCGAGCAGGCGGTGTGGGAGAGCGCCGGCAGCAAAAACGAGAAGGGCGTGCCCTTCCTGCCCAACATCCCCACCGAGGAGGTGTTCACCGCGCCCCATAAGGATAAGGTGGACGGCATCGTTTACGGCACAAAGCCCTACGTCTTTAACGGTCAGCTCATCAAGAATTTCCACGTCACCTTCAAGGATGGCAAGGTGGTGGAGCACGGCGCAGACGAGGGCGCAGACCTGCTGGGCCAGCTGCTGGACACCGATGAGGGCGCACGCCACATTGGTGAGGTGGCACTGGTGCCCGCCTCCAGCCCCATCAACCGCAGCGGCAAGCTGTTCTACAACACCCTGTTTGACGAGAACGCTGCCTGCCACATCGCCTTTGGCGACAGCTACCCCGGCACCACCGTGGGCGGCACCGGCCTTTCCAAGGAGGAACTGGCAGCCCGCGGCATGAACCACTCCTCCCTGCACGAGGATGTGATGGTGGGTGCAGAGGACAGCCGCATCACCGGCAAATGCCGCGATGGCCGCACCGTGCAGCTGTTTGAAAACGGCGTCTGGGTGCTGTAAAAAAAGCCCCAAAGGGCGCGCAACTGCAAAAAAATTGCGAAAATGCTTGCATAAATCGCAAGAGTATGCTATATTCTAGTAGTACGATATAGTTTAACCTGAAACGTGGGCCGCAAGGTCCGCGTTTCTTGTTTGTTTGGAGGTTTTTTATGGCGAAGCAGTCTGGCGGCAACACCGCGCAGAGAGTGGAAGCGCTTGTCCGTCCCACGGTGGAAGGCATGGGTCTGCGCCTGTGGGATGTGGTTTTTGAGAAGGAAGGGCCGGACTGGTATCTTCGCATCCTCATCGACCGGGACGGCACCATGGATACCGACACCTGTGCAGAGGTGTCCCACGCACTGGACCCCATTCTGGATGAAGCAGACCCCATCGACCAGAGCTATTATCTGGAGGTGGGCAGCCCCGGCCTTGGCCGCAAGCTGACCCGCCCGGAGCACTACGAGGCGCTGAAGGGTCAGAAGGTGCGGGCAAAGCTGATCCGCCCCAACGCTGACGGCGTGCGGGAACTGTCCGGCATCCTGACCGGCCGCGAGGGCAGCACCGTGACGCTGGAGACCGAAAACGGCCCCGTGACCTTTGAGGTGAACGCAGCCTCCGGTGTGCAGCTGTGCGACGACGAGGATCTGTTCAACTGAAAAGTACCGTCTCTGATGGAGAAAAGAGAACAAAATATATAGGAGGAACCCGAAAAATGACAGCAGCGAATAAGGACTTTTTTGAAGCGCTCTCCATGCTGGAGCATGAGCGCGGCATCACCGCAGAGTACCTGATCGAAAAGATCAAGGCGGCTATCATCATTGCCGTCAAGAAGAACTATGAGGTCGAGGAGGATCACATCCGTGTGGACATCGACCCCGACACCGGCCGCTTTGATGTGGCGCTGATCCAGGATATCGTGGCAGACGAGGACTGGTACGACGAGCACGCCGAGATCGGTGTGACCGAGGCACGCAAGATCCGCAGCAGCTACGAGGTGGGCGACCGCATCATCACCCCGCTCAAGACCCGCGATTTTGGCCGTATTGCCGCCCAGACCGCAAAGCACGTCATCCGTCAGGGCATCCGCGAGGCCGAGCGCAGCCAGCAGCTGAGCGAGATCCAGTCCCGCGCACACGACATCGTGCAGGCCACCGTTACCCGCGTGGATACCGAGAAGGGCATCGTTGCGCTGGATCTGGGCAAGGGCGGCGAGGCTGTTCTGCCCCGCAACGAGCAGGTGCCCGGCGAGGTGTACACCGAGGGCGAGACCCTGCAGGTCTACATCGTGGACGTGGTCAGCACCGAGCGTGGCCCCCGCGTGATGATCAGCCGCACCCATCCCGGCCTTGTCAAGCGCCTGTTTGAGCTGGAAGTGCCCGAGATCTTTGACGGCACTGTGGAGGTAAAGGCCATCAGCCGCGAGGCCGGTGCCCGCACCAAGATGGCTGTCTGGTCTAAGGACCCCAACGTGAACCCTGTTTCCGCCTGCATTGGCGAGCACGGCGCCCGCGTGGCCGCTGTTGTGGAAAAGCTGGGCGGCGAGAAGATCGATATCGTCAAGTGGAGCGAGGATATCTCGGAGTTCATCTCCGCAGCCCTGAGCCCCGCCAAGGTGGTCAAGGTGGAGCTGCTGCCCGGCGAGACCCGCTCCTGCCGCGTCACCGTGCCTGACCAGCAGCTGAGCCTTGCCATTGGCAACAAGGGTCAGAACGCCCGCCTGTGCGCACGCCTGACCGGCTACAACATTGATATCCGTCCCGAGAGCGGCTACTACGGCGAGGACGAGGAGCCCAAGAAGGACGCAGCAGACGCTGAATAAGCCCGGCACCATCTGCCGAAGGAGGGAAACCGGATGGCACAAAAAAAGATCCCTGCCCGCCAGTGCATCGGCTGCATGACCAGCCGCCCCAAAAAGGAGCTGGTGCGCGTGGTGCGCGCACCCAGCGGGGAGATCAGCATCGATCTGGTAGGCAAAAAGCCGGGGCGTGGCGCATATCTCTGCCCGGACCCGGACTGCCTGACTAAGGCAAAAAAGAAAAAGGCGCTGGAACGCTGCTTTGAGCAGCCGGTTCCCGCCGAGGTATACGACGCGCTGGCTGTACAGCTGGCCGCAGCCGCAAAGGAGGCAGCAGCCGATGGCAAAAAAGAATAACGCCCCCGCAAAACCCAAGCTGCCCCCGGAGGAGGCACTGTACCAGGCCGTGAGCCTGTGCCGCAAGGCCGGTGCGCTGACCATGGGCTTTGATGCCGTGGAGGAAGCCTGTGTCAAAAGCAAGGCATGGCTGGTGATGACCGCATCGGACATCAGCCCTAAGACTTTGCAGCGTTTGAACTACGCCGTGGGGGACTTGGTGGACGTGTTCACCATGCCGCTGACACAGGATAAGCTGGCCGATATCAGCCACAAGCCCGTGGCTGTTTACGCGGTGACCGACCGCAACCTCGCAAAGCTCTGCTTCGACCGCCTGTCGGACTGCGGAGCAATCAAAAATGAGGAGGATATGAGCGAATGATCGTAAAATATAAAGTGAGTGACTTTGCAAAGGATCTGAACCTTTCTGCAAAGAAGGTGCTGGACGAACTGGCCGCTATGGGCAGCACCGGCAAGAAGAACAGCTCCAATCTGGAGGAGAACGAGCTGAACTACCTGCTGGAAAAGTTCAGCAAGGCAGGCAGCGTGGCAAATCTGGACGAGTTTTTGAACAGCGCCAAGGCTCCCAAGGAGGAGCCCAAGGCTGAGAAGAAGGCTGACCAGAAGGCCGAAAAGAAGGCTGAAAAGAAGCCCGAGGCTCCCAAGGTTGACAAAAAGCCCCAGCAGCCCGCCGCAAAGGCCGAGCAGCCCAAGGCAAACAATAATAACAATAACGGCAAGCACGGCGACAAGAAGCCCGAGCAGCATAAGAAGCGCGAGGAAAAGACCGTTTCCTTCAGCGAACTGGCACGTGAGACCGGCGCAAAGGCTACCGCAGCCCCCGCACAGGCAGTTTCTGTCCGCCGCGAGGACAATCAGGTCACCGTGGATACCCGCACTGTGGATATGAACGTGGACCGCTTCGACGCCCGCTACGATGATCTGGCCTCTACCAAGAACACCGAGAACCGCCGCAAGCCCACCCCCCAGGGCAACAAGCAGAAGTTCACCCAGCGCGGCCAGCGCCAGCGCCAGCAGTTCCAGAAGGGCAAGCGCGAGACTGAGTTCGAGCGTCTGCAGCGCATCCAGCTGGAAAAGGCCCGCAATGCACAGCTGAAGGTCCTCATCCCCGATGAGATCACCGTCGGTGAGCTGGCTGCCCGCCTGAAGCAGCAGGCCGGCAAGGTCATTGCCAAGTTCATGCAGATGGGCGAGATGCACGCCATCAACGACGTGATCGATTTCGACACCGCAGCTCTGCTGGCAGAGGAGTTCCACGCAAAGGTCGAGCACGAGGTGCATGTGACCATCGAGGAGCGCCTGTTCACCCAGGAAGAGGATTCGCAGGAGGATCTGGTGGAGCGTCCCCCGGTCGTCTGCGTCATGGGCCACGTTGACCACGGCAAGACCAGTATCCTGGACGCTATCCGCAAGACCAACGTCACCGCAGGCGAGGCCGGCGGCATCACGCAGGCCATCGGTGCATATCAGGTCAAGGTCAACGACAGCCTCATCACCTTCCTGGATACCCCGGGTCACGAGGCTTTTACCTCCATGCGTGCCCGCGGTGCCAACATGACCGATATTGCAGTTCTGGTGGTTGCTGCCGACGACGGCATCATGCCCCAGACCATCGAGTCCATCAACCACGCCAAGGCTGCAAATGTCAAGCTCATCGTGGCAATGAACAAGATGGATAAGCCCACCGCAAACCCCGAGCGCGTGATGGAAGGCCTGACCAAGTACGGCATCATCACCGAGGACTGGGGCGGCGACGTCGCCTGCATCCCCGTCTCTGCTCTGACCGGCATGGGCATCAACGACCTGCTGGAGCGCATTGCTCTGGAAGCTGAGGTCATGGAGCTGAAGGCCAACCCCAACCGCCGCGCCAAGGGTGCGGTCGTCGAGGCCCGTCTGGATAAGGGCCAGGGCCCCATTGCCACCATTCTGGTGCAGAACGGCACCCTGCACTCCGGCGACGTCATCATTGCCGGTACCGCTGTGGGCCGCGTGCGCACCATGCGCAGCGACAAGGGCCAGCTGCTGAGCGATGCCGGCCCCTCTACTCCTGTGGAGATCACCGGCCTGACCGCCGTGCCCGAGGCAGGCGACCTGTTCGAGGCTGTTGAGGACGAGCGTCTGGCCCGTGAACTGGCCGAGCAGCGCATCGCTGCCGCCAAGGAGAGGCAGTTCTCCTCCTTCCAGAAGGTCACGCTGGATAACCTGTTCAGCCAGATGGCACAGAACGACATGAAGGAACTGGCCATCGTGGTCAAGGCCGATGTGCAGGGCTCTGCCGAGGCTGTGAAGCAGAGTTTGGAGAAGATCTCCAACGACGAGGTTCGTGTGCGCGTCATCCACGCCGGTGTCGGCGCCATCAGCAAGTCCGACGTGGATCTGGCCGATGCCTCCAACGCCATCATCATCGGCTTCAACGTCCGCCCGGACAACGTGGCCAAGGAAGAAGCCGCTGCCACCAAGGTGGAAATGCGTATGTACCGCGTCATCTACGACGCCATCAACGACGTCACCGACGCTATGAAGGGTATGCTGGCTCCCAAGTTCCGCGAGGTGTCTCTGGGCGAGCTGCAGGTCCGTCAGGTGTACAAGATCTCCAACGTGGGCACCGTTGCAGGCTGCCGCGTGACCAGCGGCAAGATCACCCGCGACAGCAAGGTGCGCGTGGTGCGTGACGGCATCGTCATCGCCGAGGACGAGATCGCATCCCTGAAGCGCTTCAAGGACGACGCTAAGGAAGTGGCCGAGGGCTACGAGTGCGGCGTGACGCTGGAGAAGTTTGCGGACGTCAAGGAAGGCGACGTGTACGAGGCCTTCAAGATGGAAGAGTACCGCGACTAAGCAAAAACCGAATATATAACAGCTTCCCGGCAGAAAAGGCTTCCCCCGTCCGGGGGAAGCTGTCGAACGAAGTGAGACTGATGAGGGCGTATCTTTCGCAGGTGTGGAGCGTGCGCCCTCATCCGTCGTTTTGGCAGATAAATGCCGCCTTGCCCCGGCCGGGGCAAGGCTTTGGAAGGCTGCCGGACAGAATTTGGAGAAAACTATGTCTCAGAAAAATATGGGCCGTCTTGCGCAGGATATGAAGCGCGAGGTCATTGCCATCATCGGCCGGCTGAAGGACCCGCGGCTGGAGGGCGGTCTGCTGACCGTCACCCGTCTGGACGTGACGCCGGATCTGGATGTGGCAAAAGTGTATGTAAGCGTGATGGGCCGCGCAGACGGCCCCAAGCCTGCTATTGAAGCGCTGAACCGTGCCGCAGGCCATGTGCGCACCGAGGTCAGCAAAAAAATGCACATCCGCAAGGCACCCCGCTTCATCTTTGTGGAGGATGACGGTGCCGCCTACGCCGCCCACATCAACGAGCTGCTGCGCAGCCTGAACGTGAACGGCGAGGAAGAAGCACAGCCTGCCGATACCGAACAGACCGAGGACTGACTGCCTTTGCGGAAAGGATGGATCATTGGATGACAGAACAACTGGATGTGCAGCAGATGGCGCAGTGCCTGCTGGCTGCGGACGACATTTTGATTCTGTGCCACAAAAACCCGGACGGTGACACCATCGGCTGCGGCAGCGCCCTGTACTATGCGCTCAAAGCGCTGGAAAAAACAACAGCGGTGCTCTGCTCCGATGCCATTCCGTCCCGCTATGCCTTTACAAACCCACGGCTGTTCAAGGGCGAGTTCGAGCCCCGCACCGTGATCGCGGTGGACGTGGCCGGTTTGCAGCTGTTTGGCGAAAATAACGGTGTGCCGCAGTACGCACGCCATGTAGACCTGTGCATCGACCACCACGCAGGCAACAACGGCTATGCCGATTTTACCCTTCTGGATGCCGGTGCCGCTGCGGCAGCGGAACTGCTGTATCAGGTCATCGTGGAGATGGGGGTGACTATCACCCCCCACATTGCCGACTGCCTGTACACCGGCATTGCCACCGACACCGGCTGCTTCAAGTTCTCCTCCACCACCGCCAACACCCACAAGGTGGCTGCAAAGCTCATTGAAGCCGGCTGTCATGTGGAGGAGCTGAACACCCTGCTCTTTGACACAAAGCCCCGTGCCCGCATGGAGGCCGAGCGCATCGCCCGCAACCATCTGGAGTACTATCTGGACGGCCGCTGTGCCCTGATCTACCTGACGAGGGACGAGATCCGGCAGAGCGGGGTAGACCCCGCAGATCTGGAGGAACTGACCAGTCTGCCCATCAGCATCGAGGGAGTCAAGGTGGGTCTGACCCTGCGCCAGCAGCCCGGCGGCAGCTACCGCATCAGCGTGCGCACCGCAAAGGGCGTGGACGCCTGTGCCATCGCCCGGCGTCTGGGCGGCGGCGGCCACACCCGCGCAGCGGGTTGTGAACTGCTGGGCGACCTTGAAAACGCCAAAAACGCGATCCTTGCAGAGGTGGAAGCCGAGCTGGACGCACCGCAGGAGGAAGCATGATGCAGGGCATCCTGATCGTAGACAAGCCCATGGACTGGACCAGCTTTGACGTGGTGGCAAAGCTGCGCGGCGTGCTGGGTACCCGCAAGCTGGGGCACAGCGGTACGCTGGACCCCATGGCCACCGGCGTTCTGCCGGTGTTCTGCGGCGGTGCCAGTAAAGCGGTGGACCTGCAGCTGAACCACGACAAGACCTACCGCGCCACCCTGCGCCTGGGCGCACGCACCGATACCGGCGATAGCACCGGCACGGTGCTGGAGAATGCCCCCGTCACCGCCGGAGAAAAGGAGCTGCTGGCTGTGCTGCCGCAGTTTATCGGCAAACAGATGCAGGTGCCGCCCATGTACTCGGCGGTCAAGATCAACGGCCAGCCGCTGTATAAGCTGGCGCGCGAGGGCGTGACCGTGGAACGCAAGGCGCGCCCTATTGAAATTTACGGCATCGAGTACGGCGGCAGTCCGGTAGAAAACGAGTATGTACTGACGGTGCGCTGCTCCAAGGGCACCTATATCCGCACCCTGCTGGAGGATATCGCCGCCGCAATGGGGCAGAAGGGCACCATGAGCGCGCTGCGCCGCACTGCTGCCGGTCTGTACACCGAAGCAGATGCCCACACGCTGGAAGAAATTCTTGCCGCAAAGGAGCAGGGGAGCGCTGCGCTGGAAGCACTGATGCTGCCGGTGGAAAGCGTGTTCACCCCACTGCCGCTGCTGGTGGTGGAGCCATGGGTGGAGCAGCACCTGTACAACGGCTGTCCCACCAGCCGCTACCCCGCAGCAGACGGACGCTACCGGGTGCGCAATGCCGCCGGGCAGTTCCTTGGCCTTGCTAACATCACCGGCGGGGTGCTCCGGGTGGAAAAACTGTTCGTGGAACGTAATTGAGCAATAAAGGAAACAAGACCCATGCAGATCATTTCTCAGTTTGCCCCGCTGCCGCTGGCGCAGCCCGCAAAGGGTACCGCCGTGGCCATGGGCTACTTTGACGGCATCCATATCGGCCACCGGGCGGTGATCGAAGGGGCGGTACAATGGGCAAAGACCCATGATGCGGCTCCGGCGGTGTTCACCTTCCGCCTGCCGGTGGAGAATAAAATGAAGGGCAAGCGCCTGCTCTCTACCGAGGATAAGCACGCCCTGATCCACAGCCTTGGGGTGGAGTATTACCTCACCCCGGACTTTGAGGCGATCAAGGCACTGAGCCCGGAGGAGTTCGTGCGCGGCATCGTGGAAAACTGCCACGCCCGGGCGCTGTTCTGCGGCGAAAACTTCACCTTTGGTGCAAAGGCTGCCGGTACGCCGGAGCTGCTGCGCACCCTCTGTGCCCCTCTTGGGGTAGAGGTAGTGGTGGTGCCCATGTCTCAGTTTGAGGAAAAGCCGGTGTCCTCCACCCGCATCCGCACCGCGCTGGAGGGCGGGGACATCCCGGCCGCCAACGCCATGCTGGGCATGCCCTATGCCATCCGCTTTGCGGTGCAGCACGGGGCAGGGCTGGGACACACCCTCGGGGTGCCCACCATCAACCAGCTGTACCCGCAGGGCTTCCAGATGCCCCGCAGCGGCATTTATATCACCCGCACCTGCATCAACGGGGTGTGGTATCCCTCGGCCACCGGTCTGGGCAGCCGCCCTACCGTGAACGATGATGCCACCAAGGTGACCTGCGAGACCTTTATCCCGGGCTTTTCCGGCAACCTGTACGGTACCGACCCGGTGGTGGAGTTCCACGCTTACCTGAGCCCCAGCAAAAAGTTTGATACGCTGGACCAGCTGCGGGACTGCATCAACGATGCCGCTCGCCGCGCACAGGAATATTTTGCATAACGCATCAACAGCGGAAAAATTATTTTTATTTGGGGTCGAGAAACGCCTGTGGGCGTTTTTCGACCCCTTTTGTCGTGAAGGGAAACAGCATTTCCGGCGTCTGCGGGCAGAAAAAACCGCACTTCGGGCAAAATAGACACATTTCCGTGCAACAATGGCAAATGTTTGTTAAACAATTATCTATCTCATGTCCTTGCAATACACGCAGTTTTTGTTTATAATAGTAGCTGTACGGGGCAACGCCCCGATTGTGAGCGAGACTCTGGTTCAGAATTATAACTTGAGAGGAGTTTTTACCATGGGTTTAGGTAAGAAGACGATCGACGATCAGAACTACTGCGGCAAGAAGGTGCTTGTCCGCTGCGATTTCAACGTCCCGATGAAGGACGGTGTCATCACCAACGAGAACCGCATCAACGCAGCACTGCCCACCATCCAGAAGCTGGTCAACGATGGCGCAAAGGTCATCCTGTGCAGCCACCTGGGCAAGCCCAAGAACGGCCCCGAGGCTAAGTTCAGCCTGGCTCCCGTTGCTGTGGCTCTGAGCGCAAAGCTGGGCAAGACCGTTGTGTTTGCTGACGATGACAACGTTGTGGGCGAGAACGCAAAGGCTGCTGTGGCTGCCATGAACAACGGCGACGTCGTTCTGCTGCAGAACACCCGTTTCCGCAAGGAAGAGACCAAGAACATGCCCGAGTTCAGCGAGGAGCTGGCTTCTCTGGCTGATGCATACGTTGACGATGCATTCGGCAGCTGCCACCGTGCACACTGCTCCACCGCAGGCGTCACCGACTACATCAAGGACACCGCTGTCGGCTACCTGATGGAGAAGGAGATCAAGTACCTGGGCAACGCCGTGAACGATCCCGTCCGTCCCTTCACCGCCATCCTGGGCGGCGCTAAGGTCGCTGATAAGCTGAACGTCATCTCCAACCTGCTGGAGAAGGTCGATACCCTGATCATCGGCGGCGGCATGGCTTATACCTTTGCCAAGGCTCAGGGCTACGAAGTGGGCAAGAGCCTGTGCGATGACACCAAGCTGGACTACTGCAAGGAAATGATGGCTAAGGCCAAGGAGAAGGGCGTCAAGCTGCTGCTGCCCGTGGATGCAGCCTGCATCAAGGACTTCCCCGATCCCATCGATGCTCCCGTGGATGTGACCATCGTTCCCATCAGCGCTATTCCCGCTGACATGGAGGGTTGCGACATCGGCCCCGAGACCATGAAGCTGTTTGCTGACGCTGTCAAGGCTTCCAAGACCGTTGTCTGGAACGGCCCCATGGGCGTGTTCGAGAACCCCACTCTGGCAGCTGGTACTCTGGCTGTTGCCAAGGCTATGGCTGAGAGCGATGCTACCACCGTCATCGGCGG
>OHDD01000687.1_pt1 | contig 17146 bp, 10 predicted proteins | sample 1566941 | NCBI WGS metagenome assembly OHDD01 (sample SAMEA3879580, study PRJEB24766) | human gut metagenome | biome: human-associated habitat; feature: feces | place: USA | collected 1985/1987 | reverse complement strand
ACAATAGTAGTATATGTATACAGTGGAGTAACAAATATACAAAAAATACTTACTAATGCGGAAAATCTTTTTCCAAATTCCTCCTTAGAAAACTTATAAATCACATATACCGATAGATTTACCATTATTATATTTAATAAATATCCTACATATAGATATATATTATTATTTGTTGTAAACTTCCCAACAAAACTATAAATAAATGCTAACACTAATGTAATTCCACTATTATTAGGATAGCGTTCATAAAAATAAGACCATAAATACTTATCACCATTAGCAATTGCTTTAGCTCCCCCAATAATAACATCAAAATCCCAAGATGGATTTACTCTAAAGTATCTTATAAAAAATAGTTGTAATATTATTATTGTAATAAAAGAAAAACCAACTATAATCCAAAGATACCTTTCATTAATCCTATTTAAAATTTTATATATAAGCCACAAAAGAGCAATAAAACCTATTGCTCCTATTATTTCAATATATATATTTAATTCTCTAAATAGGGATCCATTATTAAATATGGCTGTCCATACTAAAAAAAACATAGTTATTATAAATACTATAGTGAAAGTTTTCAATAAATTTTGCTTTATACTTTTTATCATATTCTGGACCATCCTTTTATACCAGAGCTTTTATTGAACTGATTATACCAAATTAATTTTCTTTAATATTGCTTCTGCTCTTTCTTTTGTATTACCAGTTATAACATCATACTTAACATTTTCTGATTGTAAGAAATTAAGTATTGCATTATCTACTGCAGATGCCATTTCTTCATCCTGCCATCTTACTCCATCCTTTGTATAACCAAACTCTCTTGGAACAAAGAATACATAGTCATACTTAGGTAAATCTCTTAAAGCAAGAACATATAAATCCTTTAAGATTTCAATTTCTTTCTTACTTCTTTCTTTATCACCAAGCATAAATCTTCCATATATATATGGTACAAAAGTTGCATAGTCTGTAATTGCATAATCAAATTGTTCTAACTCTTGTTCTAACTGTAGCTGACCTAAGTATATTCCATATTGTTCAGCTATGTTTTCAATCATACCTTTATCTCTTAAATAATCGGTGCTATATTCTGAAGCTGCACCTACATTAATATCTCTAATTTTTAAATCTACATATAATTGTTGCATCAAAGTAGTCTTTCCACATCTAGGTCCACCTAGTATTGCTATTCTTACAGGCATATCAAACCCTCCATTACATTTTTGAAAAACATAGTCTATTTTATCAAAAATCATTCCAAAAAACAACAAATAAAAATTGGTTATCTTTATACTACTTTAAGCAATAATTTTTTATAGCTTCTGCAACACTATTAACAATATACTTAACTTCCTTTTTCACTCCATCTTCTGATGTTTCAAAGGTAAAACTATGTCCTGATTCTTTAAACATTGGTATATCATTATAAGAATCTCCTATAGCATATGTATCTTTAGTATCTATGTTTTCTCTTTCCTTTACATAGTTTACCCCTTCTCCTTTAGAGCAACCTTTAGGAACCACATCAATAAAGCAAGTATTTCTATATGCAACTACTTCATCTGAATATTTTTCATTAATGAATCTACATATTTTCTCAACTTCCTCTATATCTGACTCTGGATAATAAAGAGAGATTAAAGACAAGTTTTTTTCTTTTATATTTTCTAAATTTTCATATTCTAAACCGTTCCAATCTATATCTTCTTTATATCTTCCATGAACTACATAAGAAGTATATCCTGTTTCCACAGATATTACAGAATCATCACTTTTTACATCAGTTATAATGCTATTTACTGTATTATAAGATATTTCTTTATGATGAACTACTTTACCATCCTTGTCTATTATTAATCCACCATTTAAGAGAATTAAATAATCTACTTTCACTCCATACTTTTCTTTTAAAAAAGTGCAACTATTATAAGCTCTACCTGTTGCAACTGCTAAAAGCTCTCCTGAAGCATTTAGTTTCTTAACTCCTTCAAGGTTTTCATCTGTTATATTATTATATTCAACTAAAGTTCCATCTAAATCAGTTACAAATAGCTTCATCCTTTGTTCCCCCATTAATTAATTCATCGAACTTTCTATATACTTAGTTACAGCCTTAATATATAATCCATAACCTTTATCATTAGGTAATCCACCGTTACCTACAAGTTGATTTATTGCTACACCAGAGTTTGCAAACTCATTGCTTACATCAATTGCATTAAGATTATTATTTTTTGCAATATTTTGTATAGCAACTCTATATGCATTATCTGCAACTAATGTACTTGGTAATATAGGTAAAATTGTACCATCTGGATTTTTCTCTTTTACCTTATTTACTATTCCCTTATAGTTAGCATTAAAAGTATTAATGTTAGTTAGTTTATTATTGTCATTTTGTCCAAAACAAATAATGATTAAATCGTAATTACTTATATCATTATTTGCAGCAACTTCATAACCTACTCCTGATGTTGCACCAGCTCTTGCAAGGGAAACTAATTCTACCTTGCTACCATATGTATTAGTCATCCAATTTGCGATTTCTTTATCCCACATACCAGCTGTAGTATTTCTTCCTTGACTAAGGGCCAATCCATCACCTAATACAAGCATTCTTACATCAGACTTATTTTTCAATTTGCTATAAAGCCCCTTATTTTCTTCTTTTGGTTCTTCTTGCTCTTCTTTTTTTTCTTCATCTGAAGGCTTTTCTTCTTCCTTCTTATCGTCTTTACTAGTATTGTTATCTTTTGACGTAACCCATTCTGAAGTTACACTCTCACTATCTTTTTGCATTTTCTTTTCTTTAAGGATACCAAGAGTTAAAACCCCTATTAGGACAATAAATAATACAATAATAATTCCTAACCCTTTTTTACTATTATTCACCAAAATTCACCACCTAACCAATTCTATTTTACACATTTTTCTATACCCTGTAAACAATGAAAGAAAAGAGAAACCACCAAAGCAGCTTCTCTTTTCTCTATTACTCTTATTACTTAAACTCAACTTCTATTTTCAAAGTGCCTGCCTCTTTAGGAATTATATCCACTTCCTTGCCATCTATTCTTATCTTATTTTCTTTACCTCTTATAACCTTAATATCATAATGTTCTTTTTCATTATTAATCTTAATGTTATATTCAGTCCAATCTTCTGGCACGCAAGGTTCTACCTTATATCCTTTTCCTTCTACATGTTTTAATCCTAAAATATCTTCAATACCTACTTTATACATCCATCCTGAAGCTCCAGTATACCAACTCCAGCCTCCTCTTCCACCATGAGGTTCTTTAATGTATACATCAGCTGCCATAACATATGGTTCAACCTTATATGTTCTACATTCAAGTTCAGTTTTTGAATGGTTAATAGGATTAATCATGTTGTAATACTTCCAAGCCTTATCTCCCAATCCTAGTTTAGTTAAGGCTAAGATTACCCATACCGCTGCATGAGTATATTGCCCTCCATTTTCTCTAACACCGGCAACATAGCCTTTAATGTATCCAGGCTCTAATGATGATTTTTCAAATGGTGGTGCTAATAGCAGAATCATTCCCTTATCTTCTCTAACTAGGTTCCTATCTACAGCCTCCATTGCTTCAACGGCTCTTTCATTTTTACCAGCACCTGAAATTAATGACCAACTTTCTGCTAAGGAATCTATTTGACATTCTTCATTATCTCTTGAGCCAAGTGGAGTACCATCATCAAAGTATGCTCTTCTGTACCATCCACCATCCCAAGCATTCTTTTCAATATTTTCTCTAATAAACTCCTTCATTTCAGAATATCTATTTAGACTTTCCTCGTCCTTCATATATTTACATATATCTTGGAAGTCATTTAATATATCACAAAGGAACCATCCAAGCCATACACTTTCACCTTTGCCCTTATTACCAACAGTGCTCATTCCATCATTCCAGTCACCACTGCCCATTAAAGGTATATTATGTTCTCCAAATTTCAAACCTTTTTCTATAGCTCTAATACAATGTTCATAAATAGTACCTTCAGTAGGAGAATTATTTACAATTGTATATCTTTCATCTTCTCCTTCTCTTAGTGGTTCATCTTCAAGATAAGGGGCTTTTTCATTTAATATGCTATAATCCCCTGTTCTTTTTATGTATTGAGCTGTAGCATATGGCATCCATAATAAATCATCAGAAAATCTTGTTCTTATTCCACTATTTACAACGGGATGCCACCAATGTTGTACATCTCCCTCTAGGTATTGTCTTGATGCATTCCTTATTATTTGAGCTTTAGCTATATTAGAATCAACAATTCCTAAATTCATAGAGTCTTGAAGCTGATCTCTAAAACCATAGGCTCCTCCTGATTGGTAGAAAGCAGTTCTGCTTAAATATCTACAACTATAAGTTTGATATAGCAACCAACCATTAATCAAATAATCCATAGACTTATCTTTTGTCTCTACTTGTATATTTCCTAGGAAATTTGACCAATATTGTTTTACTTCATCTAAGGCTTTGTGACATTCTTCAATATTCTTATACTTATCTATTAATTTTGATATATTCTCCTTACTTTCATCTTGACCAAATAGTATAATTATCTCCTTTTTCTCCTTTGGAGCTAATTTAATCTTAGTTTCAGTCGCTAAACAAGGATCATATATACTTCCCGTCTTATTAGATAAGTTTTTATAATTTAAAGCATTAGGAGAAGACATATCCTCACCTACTCCAAGGAACTCTTTTCTATCACCTGTAGAAGATAAAGTTTCCCCACCTAAAATAGTTAAGTACGCTTTCATATTTCCAAAGTATTGACTATATGGATTTTGACCACAAATATAATTTTCTTCTAGCTCTGTAGAAATATATTTTGCACTTCCATAATTAAATACCCCTAATACTAATTGAGCATAATAGTATATTGATACTTCTCTTTCCTTATCTAATAGATTCTCTAAAGTAATCTTTTGTATTTTTAACTTTTCTCCCTTAGGACAGAAAATCTGCATTTCACCTTTTATATTGTAGGCTGTATGAGTAAATGTAGAATATCCAAAAGAATGCTTAATAATATACTCTCCACCATCTCTAACTGGTTTAGGGGTTATAGAAAAATACACTCCACTGTTATTGTCTCTAATATAAAGTGCTTCTCCTGGGGGATCTATTACCCAGTCATTACTCCAAGGAGTTATTTTATTCTCTCTACTATTTCCACACCATGTATATCCTGAACCCACTTCTGATATATGGAATCCAAAGTCTTCGTTTGAAACTACATTTATCCATGGAGCAGGAGTGTTGTTATAGTTATTTAACCTTATAACATAACTCTTATCTTCTGGATCAAAGCCTCCATATCCATTCCAAAAATCTAATTTTTTATTTAAATCATCATTTCTAGAATCTCTATTTTCAGGTAGTTCTTCTATATTCCTAAGAATTTTCTCACCATAATCTACTTTTTCTTCTTTATTTATTTGTACATTTATCTTACTCTTTTCAACCAATTCCTTATGTCTTAGGAATTCAACCTCTTCACTTGTATCCACTTCTTTAATTTGAGTTATTATAGAGCCCTTTTCACTATCTACATATAAGGCTGATATTCCTATAATGAAGTCTTTTATATCTTCACCCATAGTGGATTTATTATGAAGGAATATTCCACCTGGCTTATTAAGAATGTCTCCTTCTTTAGATAAGTTTATTGCACTTATAATACTTTTTTGCATTGGTTGCTCATAAGATGCCTCTTCATCATTGTAAATTAGAAGATCCACTTTTAATCCTTTAATCTTCCAATAATAATGCATCTTTATCATCCCTCTAACCAAATCCATATCCTCTTCACCCTTAACTACTGCCATAGCTATAGGCAAATCACCAGATATTCCATAAGCCCATAAGTCTTGTTGATGTTTACTAATGTTTTTTATGTATTCTTCTCTATCTCTTCTACCACTGTGAAGGAATAGTATATAGGAAGCTAAACTTTGATAAACATTTGCTTGTGAGGACTTTATTCCTAAAGCTTTTAATTCAAGTTGAATAGCTTTATTATATGAATTAAATACCTTCTCTAATTTACTAACCTCTCCATACTCTTCTGCAAGGGCCAAAGCTTCTTCTTTATCATTTGTTGTTCCAGTTATATAATAAACTTCCTTAACATCCCCTGGTTCAAGCCTTAATCTAACTCTCATACTCATAATAGGATCAAGAACTATTCCTACTGTATTTAATAAGGCTGAATCATTATCCATTGCACTAGGATTTCTTAAATCTCTATTTCTACCTATAAAATTAACCCTTGATGTTTCATAGGTAATTGCACCTTCCATCTCTGATGATGTAATAGCCTTATGGAATATATAAGGTACAGTACCATTCTTAACTCTAGCCCTTCTATTTCCTAAAAGACATTTTCCTTCATCGTTAAACTCTGTTCCTATAAACAAATTTGAGAAACTTGGATGAACAGCATCACCCTCAAAGGATTGAAGGGTTACCTCCATATAACTTGTAACTTCAAGACTTCTTCCTTTGTCTCCTGTATTTTTTAAAGTGATCTTTCTTACTTCAACATCATCCTCAGGAGATACAACCACCTCCATAGTAGTTTTAATAGAGCCATCTTTTCTGCTGTATATTCCTTTATCTAAAGTAAATTCTACATTGTAGTCTTCCCCACCATATTTACATGGTTCATAGGTTGCACTCCAATAATCATTAGAATTTAAATTTTTAATATAGAAGAACATACCACTACTATCTGAAGTATTGTCACCCTTCCATCTATAAACTGTCATTCCATCCTTTTTACCATATCCACTACCTGATAGGGTTAGCATAGTAGAATAACTTCCATTTGATAAAAGTAATACTTCTGGATTTTCTCTCTTTATTCCCTCATATATTCTAGGTACAAAGTTTTCTCTTTCTAGTATTTCTTTCTTTATAGTTAAGTCTTGTTCATGTTCAAAGGTAATATTCTCTGGGATCTTTTCCTTTAGTAATAATTCTGTTGCCTTAACCTCTGGAATTCTATGAAATCTCTCTTGAAATACGTTATTATTTAAAATATTATCTAGCCCCATCAAAGACATACCTAAATGATGCACCATATAACATCTAACATCTTTACTATCATTACTATCTTCTCCACTATCCATTTTACTCACTCTATTAAGAGTATAATCTATAGCTTCAATAAAACCATATCTACCATAAGCGCCCTTTTTCTCTAATTCTCTAAGATTACTTATTCCCCTATCTTTAGAGTAAGATAAACTCATTAAAGTTGAATATGGAGAAATAACTAGCTCATCTTCTAACCCTCTTTTAAGTCCTATTCCAGGTACACCAAAAGCCTTATATTGATAATTATCTGCTACATCAAATTGATAATATGCTGACTCTGAAATTCCCCAAGGTATTTCTTTTGTCTTTGTGAAATTTTTCTGTGCCTTTATTACTGAATCATATGTCATTTGTAGTAAGGTATTAGGATAGCTTTTCATTATTAATGCTGGCATGAAATACTCAAACATAGTTCCACTCCATGAAACCAGGCTCTTTCCACTAAAAGCATTAGTCATAGCCCTACTTAAATTAAACCAATGTGAACTAGGAACCTCACCTCTTGCTATGGTAATAAATGAAGTAGCCCTTGATTCTGATGCTAACAAATCATAGTATGAATTTCCTAATGAATTTTCCTCTAAGTTATATCCAATAGCAAACAATCCTCTTTCATTGTTGTATAAAAACTTAAAGTTCATTTCATTCATCATATTATTAATATCTAACATGATGTTATCCATTCTTTCCTTAAGTACCTTTAAGCTATTTACCTTATCCTCTATAGCCTCTCTAAATCCCTCTCCAGAGGAAGCTAAAATCTCATCTAAATGATTTAGTAATTCTTCTATAGATGGTGCTTTCTTTATTGACTTATTATCTAATAGCTTTTCTACTCCATCTAAAAAGTATTGATAATATGATATTTTTAACTTTATTTCTTTTTTTGTTTTTCCTATCCAATATATCTTTTCATTATCTTCTTCATTTTCTATATCAATTTCTTCTAATTTCAATAGAAGTTTCTCCAAGGTTGGAATATAATCTTTTACTTCCATCTTATTTAATGCTTCTTTATTAATTAAACCTTCTAACCCAATTATTTTAAGAGAATCCCTTAATGCCAATATTTCTTGAATTCTTATTAAAGGATTATTTTTATATTCCTCTAAGGTTGTATTAATAACCCACAAATATCCTAATAAATTCCCACTATCTACTGTGGAAACATATCTTGGCCATAGTGGTTCACAGCTTTGGGTATCATACCAGTTAAGAAAGTGTCCTTCACACTTTTCTAGTTTTTTCATTCCATCTAAAATTAACTCTATCCTATCAATAACTTCTCCTAAAGTTATATAACCTAGGTCATAGGCTACAACATTACTAATTAAGCCCATCCCAATATTAGTAGGAGAAGTTCTATGAGCTACCCCTTTATATGGTTGTTCTTGATAGTTATCTGGTGCAAGAAAATTATTTTCTTCATTAACAAAATCCTGATAATATGCCCATATTCTTCTTGTATTATCTCTTAAATACTCCTTATCCTCATCTTTAAGCTTAAACACTTCCCCTTTCACAGGAATACTTATATAGTAAGCTATGTATGGACTTACTATCCATAAAACGGCTAAAGGTAAATTTATTATACTTATTAAAAATCTTTCATCTAAGGCTAATACAACTACTAATATTCCACAAAAAATAGAGAACCACATTCTCTTTGAATAAGAACTTAATGAATTATTAGTTGTTCTTTCTGCATCTTCTGCTGTTTGCCATTGTAACCTATGCTTTTTAGATATTGTCATTCTATAAATAGTTCTTAGTATAGCATCAGCCATAAGATAGGCTTGATATGGTATAAAACTAATTATTAAAAGTATTTGTTGCATACTTTTAAAGGTACCTCTAATCATATTCTTAGGAGTAACAACAAAATCTGTTACTGTAAATACTAATGGTACTATAGCTCCTAAAAAGCATAAAAATGTTATCTGATTGCTTCCATTTAAAAATGTAAGATTTAATATTATAGACAAAAGTAAAACTGGAGCTAATAAACTTCTTCTCAAATTATCGAATATCTTCCACTTAGATAATACTGATATCTTTTTAGAAAATAACCACTTAAAAATTTGCCAATCTCCTCTTACCCATCTATGTATTCTCTTACAGCTTGATTCGTAACTAGATGGATAATTATCAATAAATTCTACATCTGTAACCAAAGCACACTTTGCATAAGCTCCCTCTAGCAAATCATGACTTAATACAGTATTATCTGGAATTTCTCCTTCAAGAACTTCTTTAAAGGCATCTATATCTATTATTCCTTTACCTGTAAAGCTGCCTTCCCAAAATAAATCTTCATATGTATCTGAATAAGCAATTGAATATCCATCGATTCCTCCTTCTCCAGCAAAAATTCTAGAGAAATCAGACTTATCTTTACTTTCTAAAGATATACTTACCTTAGGTTGCATAATCCCATATCCATGTTTTACAAAATTATTTTTAACACATGCTCTATTAAGAATGTGACTCATTGCTCCAACTAATTTAATAGCTGAATCTCTTGGCATAAAAGTATCTGCATCTAATGTAATTATGTATTTTATATCCTTTAAGCTTCCTATATAACTACTCATTACACTGAAAGTATGGTTTTCTTCCCCTCTAAGGAGATTCATGAACTCCATAAGTTTGCCTCTTTTTCTTTCCTTACCCATATATACCCCTTCTTTTGGGTTATATATCCTTTTTCTGCTTAAAAAGAAAAAGTGCTTTTCACCACTAAAATACTTATTGTTCATTCTTAATGCTTCTTTAAATCCAGCTTCTATTATTTCTTCTTCATCTGAAGTTTTTTCAATCTTACTATCTTTAAAATCTCCTAACAAAGCAAAGTATAAGTTTTTATCCTTATTACCTAGGTAAGATACTTCAAGCTGTTTCATTAACTCTTCAGTTCTCTTTGCATTAGGTAATATAGCTGGTATTACTATAATTGTCTTCTTATTATCTGGAATTCCTTCTGATAAATCTATCTTAGGAACATGTCTTATTGGCTTTAACTTGCTAACAGACCAATTAATAAGAGCTACAACTATCTCATTAGCTGGAACTATCATAAGTAAAGCAGATACAATCAGTTGTCCTGTAGAAAAATGTGCTCCTAGAATGTAACTGAATGCTAAAATTGCTGAAACAATCATCATGGTACATACTATGTTTATAGTAATGTATAGCCCTTCTGAAAACTTATTATTTACTTTAACATGTAAATTCAACTCATTTGATAGATCTTTAACTCCATCATCTATAATATAATATCCAACATGAGTCCTATAAGCTCTCTTTCCCTCCTCTTTAGCTCTAGTTGCAAGATAAAGTGCTTTTTCCGTTAATGTTATTTCATCTACCTGAAACTTTCTAGCTAATTTTTCTATACTATGTCTATAATAATCCTTAGACTTAAAGTCCATTTTTTCATATGTTCCATAGGGGTCTGTTTGCAACTTTTTTTCTACTATTGATGTAGAATCAAAGAAATTCTTCCAACTTATACTCTCTATACTTCTTAATGCACTTATATATGTACTTATATTTTGCTCAATGCTTCCTTCTATAAAATACTTTTTTACTGATTCCTTATCACTAGATCCACTAGATTTTTGTTCGATTAAATCATATACTCTTTTCTCTTCTATAGAATTATCTCTTAATACTTTTAATAACTCATCTTTAAACAATCCTTCTATATTTTCATAATGTTCATTAATATAAGCTAATATATTTTCTAAATCATTTTTATTTATAGAATCTATAATATTGTAAGCAATATCCTTTCCTAATTTCTTCTCATTTTGAACATTTTTAAGCATATCAGTCACATCTGATAATTCCAGTATAATAGCTATTCGTAGCATTATTGGAAATGCCCAAAGTTCTCCCATAGTAAACTTTTCGTCCTTACTTTGTATAAAACTTATTGCTTTATCTTCAGTAACTATTCCTTCATACTTCTTGATAAATTCTTTAGCATAAGAATATATTCTTTGAACATTACCATCTAAATTTTTATCTGAATAAGGTAAATTATAAAAATAATCATGAGGCATATTTTCCTTTATTGACTTATACTCCTTTTCTACTAGATATATATTATCTAATAGCCATTCACCAGAACTTAAGACCTCTTCCCCCTGCTTTGACAAAGATTTAATATATTTATAATTATTTTTTATCTTAGAAAAACCATTATTTAGTTCACTTAAAACTTCTCTACCTCTCAAGGTCTTCACTCCTTACAAATAATTCTTAAAATAGTTTTCCCAAGATTTTATATTTAATTCCAAAGAAAAGAAGCCTTGCCTAAGCAAAGCTTCCTAACCAATTATTTGTTACTCATTAAGTAAATTATAAACAGCTCCTATCATTCCAGCATCATTTTTATGCTTACATCTTTCAATAACACACTTAACATCATTCCAAGCTTCTATCTTTTCCAATGCATTTACTACTTCTTCTATAAACTCTTCTCTTTCACTTACTCCTCCACCAATAAGTATTTTTTCTGGATTTAAAGTGGCACTTAAATTATATATTCCTGTAGAAATTAATCCATACCATTCATTTATAATTTCTTTTACCTTAGAATCTTTTTCTCCATCATTAAATACAACTTGTCCATCTACTGCTTTATCTAAATTCTTATATTTCATATATTCTTTTATCAATGCTAAAGTTGATGCTGTATTACTATACATTCCTTTTTCATTACATCTCATAAATCCAAACTCCCCACCTTGGAATGTACTTCCTCTAAGTAATTTATTATTTATATAGATTCCCCCACCTATGCCTGTTCCAATAGTAACACACACAAAATCAGAACATTCAGTAGCATTTCCATTAAACTTTTCTGCTAAAGCTACACATTTTCCATCATTCTCTACTGAAGTCTTTAGACCAGTCTTCTCTTCTATTATCTTAGTAATGCACTTTCCTTCAATACATCTTATTGCATAACAAACCTTTGGTATACCATTTATAGAATCAATAAATCCCGGCATACTTAGAGCTACACCCTCAACTTCATCTTTTCTTTCTAAAGCTATTTTTATTATATTTTCTAAAAATAATTCTTCACTTTCTGTACTTGTATCAAAGCTAGACTTTTCTAAAATAGCTCCTTCTTCATTTAATATTCCCCATTTAATTCTTGTTCCACCAATATCAAAAGCTAAATATTTTTTCATAAATCAAAAACCCCTTTATTTTAATATTTTCTTTATTAGCTTTAATTTATCATTATATGGAGCAAACCTAAAAGGCAATTCCATAAATGTTCCTCTTTTTAAAACAGACTTTCTATGACTAAATGTATCAAAGCTAGCCTTTCCATGATAAAAACCTATGCCACTATTACCTACTCCACCAAAGGGAAGATATGTTGATGCAACATGTATTACAGTATCATTTATTGTAACTCCACCTGATGATGTATTATTTAACACATATTCAATTTTATTTTTATCTTCAGAAAAATAATATAATGCTAGTGGCTTATCTCCATTATTAACCTTATACATTACCTCTTCTAATTTATTAAATTCATATACAGGGAAAATCGGTCCAAATATCTCTTCTTCAAGTATTTTTGACTTTTCTTTTATATTAACCAATATAGTTGGAGATATATATTTTTCTTCTATAGATACTTCTCCTCCATAGAATAGTTCTCCTTCGTTTAAATACTCAGAAAGTCTTCTAACTTCTCTTTCACTAATTATTCTTGGATAATCAGGGCTTTCTTTTTGTTCTTTTCCTAATTGCTTTTCTATTTCCTTAACTAACTCTTCTAAAAATTCTGCTTTTATATCTTTATGTACACAAAGATAATCTGGTGCCACACATGTTTGACCAGCATTTAAAAATTTCCCCCAAGCAATTCTCTTTGCACTCATCTTTATATTAGCATCTTTATCTACAATACATGGACTTTTACCTCCAAGTTCTAAAGTAACAGGAATTAAAGACTTAGAGGCCTTTTCCATAACTATCTTTCCTACTCTTACGCTACCTGTAAAAAAGATATAGTCTACAGGTTGCTCTAATAATTCAGAAACAACCTCTTTGCCTCCCATTGGATTAACTACCTTAATATATTCATCCTTAAAATTATTATTGATTATCTTTTCAATCAACATAGATGTATTAACAGAATACTCAGAAGGCTTTATAACTGCACAGTTTCCTGCCCCAATTGCTCCTATTAAAGGTGATAATATTAACTGAAAAGGATAATTAAATGGTCCTATAATTAACGCTACTCCATAAGGCTCTTTATATACATAGCACTTACTAGGATAATAATTAATTGAAGATTTCACTCTTTCTCTTTTAGACCACTTTTTTATACTTTTAATCATGATGTTTATTTCTTCATACACCATTCCTATTTCTGTTATATATCCTTCAAAATTTGATTTTCCTAAATCCTTTTTTAAAGCATCTAAAATAATTTCTTCATTCTCTTTTATTAATCTTTTTAACTTTTTTAGATTATCTATTCTAAAATTAATGTCTTTTGTTTTCCCGGATAAATAATAATTCTTTTGTTTTAATATAATATCTTTTATATTATTCATATTATTTCCTTTCACCCTAACTATTTACTATTAATTTTATCATAGACATAGCCCTTTTTAAATATTTCCAAAGGAATCCTAAATTCAGGCATTCCTCCAGCATATGGTGCAATTTCATATTGTGCAAAAAATATTACTAAATTACTTCCTTCTATGAAAAAGCCTTGATTATCCTTTATTCCTTGAAATCCCTCTTTACCTGTAAAGTACATATCTTTATTCTTATCTATTTCGCTTTGAATTTGCTTGTTTATCAAACTTGCATAATCATATTTCTCTTTAAATAAATTATTAAGCTTTAAAATCTCTCCACTTCTTTTATCGATATTATAATACTTTCTTGTGGTGATTCCATGAGCACCACCTGTAAATTGATAGTAATCTATATAAAAACTTAATGGGTTTCTAGTATTCTTAACTTCATATCTAGCATTTGCTTCATAAGGCCCCAATGGTTTAACATTTGTATCGAAATTTTCTTTTGCAATCAGTCTAATGTCCTTAATCCATTCTAAAGTCCAATTTTCTATTTCTTTATTTATCTGAGCTTCTTTACTCTTATTAGATATACCACTTATCTGAGGTATAATTACATCCACATCCACGTAATCATCTTTCTCTTTTATAACTTTATCCACAATTCTAACTTCTTCTTCATTTTTCGACGTTTCACTTGCCAACAATACCTGTGGACAAAAACTGTTTATAATGTTGATAACTATTAAAGAAAAACTTAACAAAACTTTACTACTCATAACAAAAATCATTCCTTTCGTGCTTTTTTATATAGTATTCTCTTTTTCTACATTTATCAACATTATAATTCACATTTTCTTAACAACTTATCCACACCTAAATGTGGACAATGTGGATAGTATCCATTTTTTTCTATATTTTCATTTGATTATTTACTTTACATATCTTGGTATGATAAAATTCATATACAACAAATATATTTTTAAAGGTGAATATTATGAGAAAATTTTCCAATAAAAAGCTACAAAATATTATCTTAATAGCACTTATAATAATTCTAGTAGGAATTATATTTGCTATTTACATTAGAGAAAAAGAAGAAAAAAACATTGCAAGTAATGAAAACATTGAAGATTTACAACTAAATGAAGAACAAGAGGAACCTAAAATTGAACCAGTAGAAATTAATAGATTTGAAGGTTTAACACTTATTAACGATAATCGTGGGGTTCCTGTCCTGTATTATCACTCAGTAGAGCCTTCAGAGAAAAATGAAGTTATTATTTCTCCTGATAGACTTAGAGAGCAACTTCAATTTATTAAAGATTCAGGATACACTACCCTAACTATTAGTGAGTTTAATGACTATATTATTAATAAAAAATCAATACCAGAGAAAAGCATACTCATAACCTTTGATGATGGTTATATGGACAACTATACAAATGCTTTTCCAATACTTAAAGAATTAGATATGAAAGCAACAATTTTTGTTATTACTTCTGTAATTGACGAAGGTAGTTACTACTTATCAAGTGAAAGAATTAAAGAAATGTCTGACTATGGAATAGATATAGAGAGCCATACAGCAACCCACAGTCATTTAGATCAACTTACTTACGAAGAACAATTAAAAGAACTAAAAGACTCAAAAGAAAAGATAGAATCTATTACTGGTAAGAAAGTTCTATCTGTGGCTTATCCATATGGTGACTTAAATGAAGATAGCACTAAAGCTGTAAAGGAGGCTGGCTATTCATTAGCTTTCACTACTAATTTAGGTTATTCTGATAGAGATGATACTCCTGTAAAACTGGATAGAATTTATGTAAGTTCTAGATATACAATGGAAAGATTTAAAAGTAGATTAATTAATACAAATAAATAAAAAAGTGGAGTGGATATTTACTTTAAGTCACAGAAAGCAAATATTCACTCCATTCATATGAAAGTAAGGAAACTATAAAACTATTTTCCTTGCCTACTATTCTTTATAAACCTTTTGAGAATCTTTTATAAGATCATTTATACCTTCTAACTCCTTTATAGTTAAATCTCTCCAATTACCATTCTTTAAATTTCCTAAATGAATATTCATTATTCTAACTCTTTCAAGTTTAACTACTTTATACCCAAAGACTTCACACATTCTTCTTATTTGCCTATTCATTCCTTCAGTTAATATTATTCTAAATACCTTGCTTCCCTCTTTTTTAACAAAACATTTCTTCGTAACAGTACCTAGAATTCTAACCCCAGATGACATCTTCTTAATAAAATCATCAGTAATTGCCTTATTAACAGTTACCATATATTCCTTTTCGTGATTATTTCCTGCACGTAAAATTTTATTAACTATATCTCCATCATTAGTTAATAAAATTAATCCTTGGGAATCTTTATCTAATCTTCCTATAGGAAATATTCTTTTTTTATGCCCAACGAAATCAACAATATTTCCTTTTACTTTATGCTCAGTTGTACAAGTTATACCTACTGGTTTATTTAATGCTATATAGACAAGTTCCTCTTCCTTCGTTATATCTTTCCCATTTACTTTAACTATTTGCCCTTTTCCTACCTTCATACCCATAGTGGCCTTTACTCCATCTATTGTTACCTTCCCATTTTCTATAAGCTTGTCAGCTTCCCTTCTAGAGCAAATTCCAGTCTCGCTTATGTATTTATTTAATCTTATCTCTTCTTTTCTATCATTATGTACTATTACATTATTATTTCTGTTCATCCTTCGATTCCTTTTCATCATTTACCATCTCTTTAATATTATGTTCCTTACCCGAATTATTTACTAATACCCTTACTTTTTCTTCCTTAACATACCTTGCTGTATCCTCTAACAGTCCATATTTTAAAGCTTCTCCACTTATAGTAATTAATATACTTTGATTTGGTATCATATCATTTTCCTTAGCATATCTTATACTTTCTTCTAAAGCTTTATCTATATTTTTATACTTTGGATTTACAGCATTTATAAGGTCTTTACCCTTTTGAGTTGGTGAATAAGTATATATTACTTTATTAAATCTATTAAGTTCATACTTTAACTGAGATGTTGTATCTATAACAACAGTCCTCACCGACTTAGTATATTGATAAATTCCACCTGCCAAAATAAAAGTTAAAAATACAGCTCCTATGCATATTTGTAACTTATAATTTCTAATTCCTTTTTTCTCTTTCCCTCTATATTCTTGTCCTACTTTTAAATCGCCTTCCTTTTTTAACTTCAAGAATTCCCCTGCACTTGTAAATACAATGACACTTCTTTTATTTACTTTAAGAACTATTCCCTTTTTTATATCATTATTTCTATTTTCTTTTGGAACTAATGCAGTAGTCTTACTTCTCTCTTCTATTCGTATATAATCTTGTATGTACTTATAATTAGATTAGAAAGAATTA
>OHDD01000682.1_pt1 | contig 17262 bp, 24 predicted proteins | sample 1566941 | NCBI WGS metagenome assembly OHDD01 (sample SAMEA3879580, study PRJEB24766) | human gut metagenome | biome: human-associated habitat; feature: feces | place: USA | collected 1985/1987 | reverse complement strand
CCGCCTTTATGACCCATGCGCCCCATCTGCTGTCCGGCGGTCAGAAGCAGCGGGTCGCCATCGCCGGCGTCATCGCCATGGAGCCGGAGGTGCTCATCCTGGACGAACCCACAGCAGGACTTGATCCAAAAGAGCGAATGAGGTTTCGTAATTTGATTGCAGAACTTGCAAAAGACAAAATCGTTATTTTATCAACACACATTGTTTCGGATATTGATTACATTGCAGACGATATTTTAATGATGAAAAAAGGCAGTTTAATTCTAAACTGTTCAACGGAAGATGCAATTCATAGTATGAACGGAAAAGTTTGGAACTGTAAACTTCATCAATCACAGATTGACGAGATAAGTGAACGTCTCCGGGTAGTAAACCTGCACCATGAGCAGGGAAATGAAGTTTTGTTGCGTATTGTTAGTGATACACAACCAACGCGTGGAGCAGTCAATGTCCCACCAACACTTGACGATTTGTATTTATATCATTTTCAAGACGAGGAAATTAGGAGGGACGAAAAATGAAGACACTATTTACTCTTGAATTAAAAAAACTTGCAAAAAAGAGAATGAATATTATTGTAATTGCAGTTTGTTTCGTATTGATTGGGATATTGTTTTATCTTCCTGTAAGCCAATTCGTTGTACTTGATACAGACGGCAAGCAAATAAGCGGTATTGAAGCAATTTCTATGGATAAGGAGTTTTCAAATACTTACACAGGAGAGCTGACAAACGAAAAAATCAAGGCAGATATTGCTGAATATCAAGCACTCTTTGATAATCCGGAGAATGTTTCCAAAGATTCAACGCAAAAAGCACTAAATGATAGTGCCTACTTCAAATACTTTTTTCCATATTCAGATTATTGGAAATTGATAAATGGAAATTACGTTGCCCCTTATGCTTACGACTCCTCTTTTTCGGCGATTACAAATATGGATTTAGAAAATGATTTTGATTTCTATGCAACTCGTGATGAAAAAGTGAATACGCTGTTAAATCAAGATTATGTGGATTGGAATTTTTCGGATAGCGAAAAAACATTTTGGTTAAATAGAATGTCCTCTGTTTCAACGCCCTATGAATATGGTTATCATACTGGGTGGGAAACATTGCTTAGCTGTCTGGAATTGTTTGTGATCGGCATTATTGGTATTTGTATTTGCGTAGCTGGAACTTTTTCCGGTGAATATCAGTCCGGTGCAGATAGCATTATCCTGTCGTCCCGGTATGGAAAATCGAAGTTAGTTACTGCTAAAATTTTAGCAGCGTTTGTGTATAGCCTTTGTGTATTCACTCTGTTTATTTTGACAGGCTGTGGTATTCAACTTATTGCGTTTGGTACCGATGGCTGGAATTTGCCTGTTCAGGTGTTGAATACGATTGCTCCTTATCATTTGTCTTTATTGGGGGCGACATTGCTTGCGATTACTACATTATACCTTGTTATGATTGGTATGATTGCTTTTACGCTTCTATTATCCGCAAAGATGAAATCCTCTGTACCTGTTTTGGCTATTATTGTGCTTGCAATGATGTTGCCTATGTTCTTAGGTATCAGCGAAACAAATGGTATTTGGAACCGTATTCTTGTGTTATTGCCTTATCGGGCAGCACAACCTGTTTTTTCTGATGATTTTTACGGATATTTTGGTTATCCTTTGGGCGGGCTTACATTTGATGTAGTAACAGTAAGAATATTTGTATATGCTGTAATTGCACTAATTTGTATTCCTTTTACACGAAAGGCTTGGAAAAAACATCAAGTGGCATAGGAGAATTATGTAAAGAATTTTAATTTATGTTAGGAGGTGGTGCTTTTGGGAAGTTGCTGATTTTATCCTTTGAAGATAATGAAGAACATATTATCAATCGTATTTTATCATGCTTGAATGAGGAAACAGAAGTTTTACAACATCAGATAGCCGATGAGGAAACACTGAAATTTGATGGACTTTACATTGACGAACATAAGCGGATTGTGGTTCGGGAAGATAATGAGATTGAACTGACTTATACAGAGTTTGAAATTTTGTTATTGCTGGTACAGAATATTGGCAGGGTATTCAGCAAAGAGCAGATATACAATTGTGTCTGGAAAGAGCCATACTTTGGCGATCACAATATTGTCATGAGCCATATCCGCAACCTGCGTGGAAAAATAGAAGATAATCCAAGTAAACCGATTTACATACAGACTGTATGGGGAGTAGGGTATCGCTTCAATAAAAATTTAAGCAGTGGTCTGTGAGTATAGTCCAGATCACTGCTTATTTTTCCTTTTTAACACCCAAGAGATATTCACAAGATACATGAAAAAATTCAGCAAGGGCAACCACTTCATAATCCGGTACAAAGCGTGTCCCTTGTTCAATGCGTAATACAGTCAAATCACTAAATTCATATCCGGCAAGCTGGAGTTGTTCAGCTAATGCTTTTTGTGATATATGCTTTTCGGTTCGTAATTCTTTTACACGTTGTCCAATAAGGTTTTTGGAATTGTTTTCTTTATTCCAGTAAATCTTCATTCAAATACCAACTTTCTAAAGATGAAGTGCTACATGATTGATTTTACGGAATAATGTTGATAATATACTTCTAAAGATGAAGTATAAGAAAATAAATTTATTTGATGTAATCTTGGGATTGATAATACTGACTGCAAAATGCAATACTTATATGGAAAGGTGGATACAAAATGAACGAAGTATTTGAAACAGTAGCAGAGGTATTGGAGGAACTTAGAAGCGAAGCAGAAGAACGAGAGTATTCTGTTCAGACGAAAGAATCGGAAAAGGCAGATAAAGCATTAAAAAAGGCGAATCGGGAATATGAAACTGTGTTGGCTGAGCTTTCCGCAGAACACAGAGAATTTTTTGAAAATTATATGGATATAGTGGATCACGCTCATTTTCAAGAAGAACAAAGAGCCTACTATCAGGGGATGGTAGATGTAATGCAGATATTTGATGGTCTGGGAATTTTAAAGGAAAGAAACAAAGTGAAAGAACTGTTTATGAATATCAAAAAATAGTTCAAACAGGGTGGATGGCTTACCGGGAAGCTGACCACCCTGTTTTTCTTCAGAATAATTCAGAAATAATCCAGAAAAAATCGAAATCTTTCTGCTATTCTGTCTCATGGGTTTTATATGTACGAAGATAGGCTTCCACAAGTGCAAGAATAGTGGTGATCTGATCGTCCGTACATTCTGAAAGATAAACCAGTAGCCTTTGGTAATCCAGATTATCGGTTGGAGCTGCCGGATAAAAAAACGGATCGGCAGAGATATGTAAAGCACGAATGAGTTGTCCGAGTTTTTCAAGACTTGGAACATTGCCATGATTTTCAATCTCTTTGATATATCTTGATGAGACACCGGATTTTTCGGATAACTCATCATAAGTCAGCTTTTGGTCTAATCTGGCTTTCTTCAGGCGAAAACCCATGTCTTTATCAATTTTCTTAGATTTAGCCATATCATGCACCTCCGTATATAGTGTATAGTTCACGATTTGAAAAAGAAATGAACTAATAACGCACTAAAACAGAGGGATATAGTACACTTTAATGAAATAGGAAACTTTGGATATTGCATATAAAAAAACGCAATGTTCAAAGGTTTTTTCATATGCTTTTTTATCCTTTGAATGTGTTTGGGAGAGTTATGGATTCTGAACCGTTGAAAGGATATTTTTGTATTTGGGAAATATTATCCTGCCCATTGCGTGGAAGGACAGCTAAATAGGTCGCATTTTAAGTAATGCGGCAAATTCTACAATTGAAAGTGCATTATATACACTCGTAGAATGTGGAGAAAATTTAATATCAGATATGAACAGCGTCCTGTGGGTGTGTGCCTGCGAGGACGTTTTTTGTATACAGAAAAATTTCTATAAAAATTTTTCAATCCACCCGAACATCTCCCCGGTTTCATTTGGGAGATACACCGGAAGGGAAAAAAGGCAAATGCCTTGTCATTCGGAACGGGAGGAGGTGAACTCGTATGGGGCAACCTTCTTCTAAGGATGAAATGACTGTCAGGCATCAGTTTGACCGTTTGTGCCAGATGGCATTAAAAGGTGAAGCTGTCAATTATTACAAACACATGGACTATCGCAGAAAACACGAAGTCACATTCTCTGAACTGTCAGAAAAGGAGCTGAGCAAATTATTTACTATGGATGAGTACGGAACAGAAAATCATCATTTTGAAGTGCATGGCTATGATATTGAAGTAAAAAATACTTTGATTGCGGAAGCATTAAAAGAACTTACGGAAAGAAAAAGAAATGTTATTTTACTTTCCTATTTCATGGAGATGAGCGATGCAGATATTGCAACATATAGTTACAATGGCTATGAATTCGTTTCGTATTGTAGAAAGCTTCCAGATATTCGAAAATCAAGCGGTATGCCTGCTTGTAATCGTGAATTTTAAAGCGGTTGAGCCATTCACGTTTGATAATCGAATGGAAGGATTCAATGCAGGCATTATCCCACGGAAATGCTTTCTTTGAGTAACTACGCTGCATATTTTCTGTTACTTTTTTATAGTCCGTCGCAACGTACTGACTGCCACGATCAGAGTGAATGATCAATGGCTGGTCGATATTTCGGCGAGCTTTGGCTTTGTTTATTGTATCAATCACGCAGGATACTTCCAGTGTTTTTGAAAGTGTCCATGCTATGATTTTTCTGGAAAATAAATCCCTGGTCAGATAGACAAATCCGTCTATTGTCCAGATGTAGGTGATATCCGAACACCAGACGGCATTCGGGCGGTCAGGATTAAACTGCTCATCGAGGATATTTTGTAATTCAGTGCTGAAATCAGAATCTTTTGTGGTAATTGTCCATGGCTTGCTCCACTGGGCACGGATTCCCATTTGACGCATGTATGTACCAACAGTTCTTTCCGAAATGACTTCACCGGTTTTCCACAATTCTACAGTGATTTTCGGAGCACCGTAGTTCTGCTTGGAATCATCATATATATCCTGTATTTTTGCTTTTACAGATTCACGGCGTTTTTCTGTATCAGAAGGCACACGGTGGAGCCATGCACGATATCCTGAACGTGAGACACCTAAAAATTTCAACATTCCGGAGACAGAAAACCGGCGTCCAGCCTTTTGGGCAGCTTCCGTCTTCTCAGACACTTCGAGATAAATGGCTCCCGTCATTTTCCCAGAATGTTGATTGCTTTTTTAAATACATCAAGTGCATCTTGGGCATCACGTAATTCACGTCTGAGACGGGCGATTTCCTTCTGTTCATCGGATGCGTAATTACCAGAACCCCGAACAGGAATATCACCGGATTCACGGAAGTCTTTCAGCCACTTTGTTAGTGTGCTGTATCCGATGCCAAGATTTTTTGCACATCCACGTACACCGAGATCTTTATGATCTTGATAATACCGGATTGCATCAAGTTTAAATTGTTTGTCATGTTGCATTGCCATATGAGATCCTCCTTCAGCATGTCTCTATTGTACCATGTTAATATGTATTTGGAATTTCTCATTTTGGCTTGTACTATTTATATTCTAGCACCAAGCGGTGTCCGAGGCATTATCAAGAATGAGAAGTATAAAGGTGACCTGCTGTTGCAGAAAACCATTACCACAGATCCGATTTCCAAGAGATGTATTGAAAATTTCGGTGAGGAAGAACAGTATTATGTCCATGATCACCATGAGCCAATTGTAAGCAGGGAAGTATGGGAGCAGGCGAAAGAAATTCGTCTGTCCCGTAATCATCCATCAGATACGAAGGCGGATGGCAAGAGGGAAAAGTACACTAAGAAATATGCATTTTCCAGTATGTGTGAGTGTGGCTTCTGCGGAACGAAACTTACAAGGCGCACCCTTCACAGCGGTTCAAAATATGAAACACCGGTCTGGTATTGCAGAAATGCCGCTAATAAAGGAAAGCATAACTGCCCGAACAGTAAGTCGATGCGTGAATCCATATTGGAGAATGCATTTCTTGAGGCATATAAGCTGTTAGCCGGAAGCTTTGATGATGTGATAGACTCCGTTATTGATACGATTGAGGGTATCAGTACGAATAATGAGGATATCGACAGATTAAAAAAGGAGCAGAAAGCTTTGGATAATTTGGAGCAGCGCAGAAAGAGGCTTATGGACTTATATTTGGATGAAGGAATTTCCAAGGAAGCATATGATGAAAAGTATGAGGAGCTGACCATGAAAATTCAGAAGGCAAAAGAGTCTATTAGAATTCTTCAGGATAATGTCTCTAATCAGAAGGATGTCAGCAAGAAAATGGCAAGCCTTAAGAAAGCACTTTCGGATGGAGATATTCTGGATGAGTTCGACAGAGTTGTATTTGAAAGTATTGTGGAGAAGGTTATCGTTGGAGAAACCAATGATGATGGCACGGTAGATCCGTTTAAGCTGACCTTTGTTATGAAAGGGAATGGCAACAGTGTTGTCCCGAATGCAAAGGCATGGTTCAAGGCTGAAAAAAGTACAACAAAGACCGCATAGATTGTGGTATACTATTTAAGGTAGCAAAGCAAGTGGTTCATCTGTTACAAGAAAAACAGAAGAGATTGAAACACCGATATCTCAGTTTAACAAGAAAGAGTTGTGTGATTACATAATAAGCAATGGCAGTTTGGGTTCACAAAAACTGTTAAAGCTTGCGGTTGCATATAGATTTGCGGCAGACCATTATTCGGGAAATAGTTCAGGTGGAAGTATTGATGTTAAAGATATTGCTGATGAAGAAGAATTCAGAATGATAAAAGATATAGTCGTTGCAATTGTGCAGGACTATAATCTGTTAAGAAAAGAATTGAAATTGGATTATAATGAAAACGAAATAAAGACTGGTATTCCAGAATTATAAGTTAAAACCCTCTCAACCATCATGGCTGGGAGGGTTTCGTGCGTGTATGATATTAATATAAACTTGACAATTTAATGCTACATTTCTTCTTGCAATACTACATTTGTTGTGATATATTATTACTACAAGGAGGAAGTTTGATGGATACTTATAGTGTTAAGGAAATAGCAGATATGCTAAATACAAATCCAGAAACCGTAAGAAGATGGATTCGTTCAGGTAAGCTAGAAGCAATTCAAGAATCGAGAAAAGGCGGAAATGTAGTAACAAAATCAATGCTTGATGCTTTTCTTAAAACCTCTCCAAAGTATGCCGGTATTGCTACAGGGTTATTGGCTTCGCCAGTCGGCTTAACAACAGCTACAGCTGCGATTGTTGGAGGCATTCTTGCTCAACAGCTTATAAAGAATGATGAGATAAAAAATGCTCACGTTAATACTTCAGAAATACGTAAGTTGTTGTTAGGCAATATCCAATCTTCCAAAGAAATTATTGCTAGAAAGAAAAAGAGTATCAAGCATCTTCAGGAAGAGATTGACGAAGAACAACAGCGTATTAATGAAGCAGAAAGACTTATAAGAGAGCTAGATGAAAAGACTAAAAGTCAAGAGGAGGAATAGTATGGCTCAGAATTGGGATTATGCAGAATTATCAAAAGCTGCAAAAGCAGCAGGAGGCCCAGAAAAGTATGTTGAAATGCTGGAGCTTGTAAGCAAAGAGGCAGGTAAAATGGAGATGCTGCCTTGGCTTGGAGTAGCGGCAGTTGGTGCTTCATTATTGACTGCGGCAACTATTAAAGTTGTTGACTATTTCAAATCGAGAAAGAAGAACAACGAAACCGAAATAGAAAAAGCAAAAGCAGAAACCATAAATGGTATTAAAGAGTATGATGCTGCACATTCAGATGAAAAAGGAGGTAGCGAAGATGAGTGAAAGATTTCCGGGAATTGATTGGTACTGTGACCGTTGTAATGCTTATTTGAATGACCAACCGGGATTTGATGACCATCATTATGTGTGGAAGTGTACCGAATGCGGTCATAAGAATAGTATTTCCGCTGATGATATTTATGAATCAGAAGAAGACTTTAGAAACTATAACAAATAATTTAAGGGAGCGAAAAGATGACTAGAGAAGAGTTAAAAGAACAGATTGATGAGCTTATGCGACAGTATGCTGATGAAGAAATTGATGGAGCTACATACGCACAAAAGATGATGGAGTTAACTTCATCTGCTCAGAACGATAACGATTAAACTTGATTATTCGATAATGTGCTGAGGTGGTGAAATTATGGCATCCGCAGCCTCGGATGCAGAGAACTTGGTCTTCGCACCCATCTCACGAGCCTTTGCACGGAGCTTATCGAAGTCCTCTCCGGTTGCACCAGATACGGCGGCTATCTGGCTCATAGAAGAATCGAAATCGGACCGATGCTAATAAACTTCTATTCTATTGAGATTTACAAACAGGAATTTAGTTTTGCGTGAGTTTTACATACTCCGCAACCAAAAAGATGTTTTTCAAATCTTCCTCATCTAATCCACGGTAGACAAACAAATCATCGTGCAGTGGCATTACTTCCTCGATATTTTTGCTTTCAATATGAAATTCTCCTGTGCTTAAATCAATGCCGACAAGAGCATTGCCTGTCTTATAGCTTTTTATATTAGGAAGCACACCTTTGGGCAATTTGTTGCGAGAGAATGCATTCTCTGTGATATTGAGTGCAACTATTTCTTGAAAAGCTGCATCGTTAAATACTTGATGGGCATATTTATTTCTGAAATATTGGTCTACTTCTGTTCCTGTTTTTCGGTTTGGCTTCATCGCTGCATGGTGTGCTTCAAAAATTCGTTTCCACTCTGCAAGCATTTCTGCTGTTGGTTTAACGGTTAGCATTTTGTTTCCTCCTCTACAACTTCCGATTTGTACTTATTTCTTAAACAGCTCAGAATGTGAACCAAGGCGATAAAGCATCAAAACAAGAACATCTCCACAAATCTCATAAATAAGCAGCCAGTCCGGTTCAATGTGACACTCACGCGTACCTTTGTAGTTTCCTGTAAGGTCATGATCCCTGTATTTTGCATCCAGCGTACCGCCATTCGCCAGAATATCGATTACCTCAAACAGCTTATCAAGATTTTTATTTTGCTTTTTGGCAAGCTTCAAATCCTTTTTAAACTGATTGGTAAACTGAATGTCGTATTTCATACGTCGAGAGCTGCCTTAAGCGCATCCATACTGGAATAACGCGGAGCAGAAGGATCCTTCATCATTTTTCGGCCTTCCTCAATGGCAGCGGCTGTCGTATCATTCGGTACTTCCAGTTTTAATTCAAAAGGAATACCATGCTCACGGATAGCGGTTCTCAGGAATATATTTACAGCAGTTGTCATATTCAGACCAAGCTCATTGAAGATTTCCTCCGCCTGGTCCTTGATTGCCTTGTCTGTACGAATATTTAAATTAGTTGTTGCCATACAGAACACCTCCATTCAAGTATAGCCTCATTCAAGTATAGTATACTCAAATGCGCGTCTAATGTCAACACACTGTCATTATATAAGACACATAAATTCTGGTAAAATGCATCGAAATCCATCTGCGTAGCGATCTGTGCATAGCCTTTGTACTCATCATTGCTCTCTGCCGCAGGCACATATACCGCCTTGTACCAATCAGCATAGGTGGTGGCATTCGTGGTATTTCCGGTCTTTGCTTTCACCATACCATTAGCAAGCGGTACCGCCTTCAGAGACAGCTTCTCCGTCTGCACATCCTTGGAATCCTCATTCGTCTTTCCTTCGATGCCGGGACGGGAAGCGGAGCAGTTATACAGCACATGACGAATGTGCTTCTGGTCTCCATCAAACTCGAACAGAAGCGCAAATGCTGCAAGTTCTACCTCCGAGTTTTCAATCAGCACTCCCTTGGAATCTAATGTTTCCTTCAGTACGACCGTACGGAAGGACTCTGGAATCAATGCAAGCTCCAGATCTCCGTCATAGCCACAGTTATTATTGATCACGTAATACAACACCGCCATCAGCGTAAAAATTCTATGGCTCGCCGTTTGCATCCAGTGAGATCGATACGGAGCCTGGCATTGGAACCGGTGTTCCGAAGGTGGGTGTGGAATATGCTTTACCTTTTGCGGAGAAAAAATTAATTTTTGAAGTGAAATAGCAATGATACGGAAAATGATACCATACTTTAGTAAAATATCACAAAAAACAAACGCAGATTTTATAATGGGTTACACGCTTAACCTTTGTAAAATACACTTTTCTGTTGTACCATATAATCAGAATATAAAAAAGGGTAACTATTCAGAGCCAATGTCACTTAGTTACGAAAAAAGAGGAGATTGATATGGCACAGAACAGGGTTCGGATTGCGGATGTTGCAGATTCGTTAGGTCTTAGTACAGCGACTGTCTCAAAGGTGATTCATGGAAAAACAGAAAAGATTTCGGATGAAACGGTGAAACGTGTCCAGCAGGAGCTTGAACGCTCAGGGTATATCCCAAATATGGCAGGCATTCTGCTTGCGAGAAATAATTCAAGAATCATCGGTGTGGTGGTGAATGACAATGAAAAGTATGAAGGCCGGGTTTTAGAGGATGGATTTGTGATGTCATCATTGAATGCTCTTTCCCATGAGGTAAATGAAAAAGGATATTTTCTTATGATAAAAACGACATCTGACATCAGTGAGATTCCGGTGTTTGCATCCATGTGGAATATGGATGGGCTGATTCTGATGGGCTTTTGTGAAGCCGATTATGAGAAGCTGAGAAAACAGATGCGGATATCGTTTGTGGTGTATGACGGTTATTTTGAAAAATGCTCTAAGGTAGTAAATCTGGTCATCAATCATTATGATGGCGGTTATCAGGCAGGGAAATATTTAAAGAAGCTGGGGCATAAAAAAGCGTTGTGCATAGCGGATAATTTCATCTGCATGGATAAAGAGCGCATAGAGGGCTTTAGAGAAGCCTTTGGACCACAGGAAACATTAAGATGGGAAATACCAAAGACAGAAAAGGAAAGAATGCGCTTTTATGAGGATAAATATAGAGAACTGGTAAAGAGCAATGTTACCGCTGTTTTTGCAGTGTCGGATTTTTATGCACTTGAGTTTATGAGGTTTTTGCAGGAAAAAGGCATACAAATTCCCAAGGATATCCAGATCATAGGTTTTGATGACAATCTGGCAAGCAGGGAAAGTAATCCTGCTCTTACAACGATTCATCAGGAGGCGCCTCTTAGGACCAAAACTGCAATCAAGTGCCTTGAGGCAATGCGCGATGGAGCAGAATGTGAGACAGAAATTGTGTTGCCGGTTGAGTTAATAAAAAGAGAAAGTACGGGGGAATTATCATGTCAAAGTTTATGAAATCATTGTGTAAAATTGCAATTCCTGTCACCTTGCAAAGAATGCTGCAGGCATCCTTTTCCATTGTAGACCAGATTATGATCGGACAGTTGGGAGAAACAAATATATCGGCAGTTGGACTATGTGGAAATTTTTCTCTCATTTTTTCCGTGGTAATCGGTGCAGTAAGCACGGTTGCGGGGATATTAATTGCACAGTTTATTGGTGCGGAAGATACAAAAGAGGCATGGTGCAGTTTTGATGTGAGTCTCGTTTGCGGAATTATGATATCAGCTTTGTTCCTGTTTGCAGCAGGAGTTTTTCCGTCGCAGATTCTTGGAATGTACACGAAGGATGTGAGTATTATTAATACTGGTGCGGTGTATTTTAGGATTGTAGCGTTTTCCTATATTCCAATGGCAGTCAGCAACATTTTATCCTCATGGCTTCGCTGTAAGGAGCATGCCACGATACCATTTTTGGCAAGCTTTGGGGCAGTTGCTGTAAACACAGGCCTTAATTATCTGCTGATATTTGGAAAACTCGGATTACCATGTCTGGGAATAAAGGGCGCTGCGGTTGCGACACTTATTTCGCAGTTGTTTAACCTCGTATTTATTGTTATCGGATTTATCTTATGCATCAGGAAGGATAAAGATAAACCGGTATGGTCATTGCATTTCAGTAAAATTACGATTAAGGATTATCTGATTATGATTATGCCGATTCTAATCAGTGAGTTTTTGTGGAGCCTCGGACAGAATGTGGAGTCTGCTGTCTATGGTCATCTGGGAACATCAAACCTGGCAGCATACACACTTACCTGTCCGATACAGGGGCTTATTGTAGGAGCACTTAGTGGATTGTCGGCGGCTGCAGGTGTGATGGTTGGCAAGAGGCTTGGCAGGAAAGAATATGATGAGGCATACACAGAATCGAAGAAGATCATGTATGCAGGCTTGGCAGGAGCGGTAGCCGTATCGACATTGCTTATTCTTCTGGCAGGAGTATATACCGGATTATATCGTGTGGATGACAGCGTAAAAGCACTTGGAAAGATCCTGCTTATTGTATTTGCCCTGTATGCACCGGTCAAGGTGGAAAATATGATACTTGGCGGTGGAATTATAAGAAGCGGCGGCAATACCAAAATCATTATGGTGATTGATATTGTTGGCACATGGTGCATCGGAATCCCACTGTGTCTGCTTGCAGCGTATGTATTTAAGTGGGGCATCGTTGGTGTGTATACATTGCTCACCACGGAAGAAATATTCAGGCTGGTTGTATCGCTTGTTATTTTTAAGGGGCGTAAGTGGATGATTAGTTTGTCGAATTGACTTTTGCTGTCAGGTTTCGGATATAAAGGATAATAAAAATTCTTTGATTTTTTAGAATTGTGGGAGGCTAAATCCTTATAAAACTGCTATAATTAGATTAACTTTCCATAAAACATCTTACTTTCAGGCATGGCAATGTCCTTAAAAGAACAGCCAGCGTTTAGGGATTTTTCAATGTATTTGCGATCTTCGAGAGTAAGATGTTTTTGATTACCGGGAATATATTTGCTCATGCTAGTTCTCCTTCTACTGCTGTCAGAAGGCCAACATGAGCATACCATTTATGATATGAAAGATTAAACTCCACTTGTGCAGAAGAGAATTCCACTGTATAAATGGATGGTAGAATTAAACTTTGCAATTTTCATGTATGCACCAGTCAAAGTTGAAAATTGCATAAATGGCAGAAATATGTTACCATAAACCTAGACTATTGACAGAAGGTATATGGGGTGGAAGCGATGGAAAAACAGGAATTTTGCATGGAAAAATCTCAGATATTTCAGGAGATGATCAGTCGTATTTCAAAATTATCTCAGGATAGTTATTTAATGGTTACTGATATGCAGCATAATTTAACATTTGTTCCAGAAAGTACTGCAGAATTTCTGGGGATTCCATCGGGATGGTGTGAAGATGGATATAAAATAGTGCTGGAAAAGAGCGTACACCCATATGACTGCCCGGAATATACGGAAGAGATGAAAAAACGTCTGCGGGGGATCAATCTGGAGAACGATCTGTACATCCGTATGGGAAAAGACAAAAAGTATGTGATGACGCAGATTATAACGGATATGATTTTAGAGCAGGGCAAAAACAGATATTTTATTGTTCTGCTTCGGAATCAGAATGTGATTCCGGAAATTGATCCGTTGACGGATCTTTATGGTCAGGTCAAATTTGAAAAAGATATTGTGGATTATATTCAGCAGGGACGAAAAGTAGCTGTTTTGGAAATTGAAATTGATCATATGAATGATATCAATATATTGTATGGAACAAATTACAGCGACCGGATTCAAAAGGTTCTTGCATACCGGTTTATTTACATGATGGATGCAGATAAAGCAGTTTATCGTATGGGAAATTCCAATTACGCATTTATTTTGAGGGATGCCAGCCGTGAAGAGGCTGCGGCATTTCTGGAGAAGATTCGCGCGCGGCTGGAGGAAAGTGTCGTCTTGGAAAACAACCATTTTGACCTGAAGATATATGCCAGCGGGATAATTCTTGATCATTATGAGGGGGAAATTTCCACGGTACAGAGTAAGCTGGAATATGTTTTAGGAAAAATGCGTACCAGACGGGATCATAAGTTAATGTTCTTTAATGATCTGGTACAGATCAATGGGGACGTGGATCTGGATCTGATGAAGATAATTCATCAGTCTGTGCTGAACCAATGTGACGGATTTTATGTGGAGTATCAGCCTGTCGTACATGCACAGACAGGAGAGATTGCCGGAGCGGAAGCACTGGTCCGCTGGAAAAAGGAGCCATATGGTATTGTGCCACCGGGAATGTTTATTGACTGGCTGGAAAGCAATCCATGTATGTATGATCTGGGAAATTTTGTTTTGAAACAGGCATTGACGGATGCTGTGGAGTTTCGAAAATCAAATCCGGATTTTTTTATTAATGTCAATATGTCCGCAAAACAGCTGGAAAGGAAAACGTTCTGTGGTGTTGTCATGGCATTGTTGAAAGAAACCGGTTTTCCGGCGGGGCAGTTGTGTCTGGAACTGACAGAGCGGTGTAGAAGCATGCCGGTCAGCGTTATGGAAGAAAAACTGTTGTACCTCAAACAACATGGAGTGAGACTTGCAATGGATGATTACGGTACGGGAAGTGCTTCTTCAAGTGTCCTGTTACAGACCCCGATGGATGAGATAAAGATTGACATGAGTTTTATTCGTGGAATTACGGATAATCAGACCAAACAGGCACTGGTGCGCAGCATGGTTGATTTTGCGAATGAAGCGGATTTAAAGAGCTGCCTGGAAGGGGTAGAGGATGAAAAGCTGCAGAATTATCTGCGTTCCTTTGGAGCCACGTGGTTTCAGGGGTATTATTATTCCAGACCGGTTCAGGCAGCTGCAATGAAAAAATTGTTAAACATGGAAAATTGATAATTAGTCGGCGATGAGCAGATCAACGCCGGCTTTTTCATAAATTTCTTTTGTATTTTCGGATAATCCGGAGTCGGTGATTACCAGATTCAGATCATCAATAGAGGCATAGCTGGAGATGGATGAGGTGTCAAATTTGGTGTGGTCAATCAATGCAATTGTTTTAGCAGAAGCCTTGATACACATGCGTTTTAAATCTGCTTCGTAGATACTGAAATCGGTAAGTCCGTTTTCAACGGAGAAGCCGCGTGCAGAGACAAATGCAATGTCCGTATGAATTTTCTGTAGCAGATCCACACCGAGGAGACCTTCAATGGAAGAAGAGGCAGAGGTAACGATTCCACCGGTCAGGATAACGGTGATCCCGGGGATATCCTTCAGAGCCAGTGCAAGGTCAATGCCGTTTGTGATAACGGTAAGTTCTGTAAAGCCGGTCAGTTTCATGCCAAGTGTATAGGCAGTGGAGCTGGCATCTAAAAAGATGCACATGTGATCTTTTACCATGTGGATGGCATTTGCAGCAATTGCCTCTTTTTCTTTTTTATTTTCCAGTGCACGTTCATGAAAGAAATAGGCTTTTCCGGTAAGTTCTTTATTGTCTGCGGAGTTATCGTGGTAGAGTGCGCCTCCATGTGTTTTGGTCAGAAGTTTTTCTTTATCCATCTGGTTTAAATCGGTACGGATGGTTGTGGTGGAAACTCCAAGCATTTCACTGAGTTCATTTGTGGTTGCTTTTCGGTTTTGTTTCAAATATTCCAATATAAGTTTCTGACGTTCTAATTGCAGCATGATGATTTTTTATACTCCTTTATATTTACGAAAACACAGATTTCGAAAGTTTATATATAGGATACTATACATCGGAATTGCATTTTTTGCCAGTGAAAAGTGAAAACAAAAAAATTTGCAAAGAAGTGGATGAAAATCAGCGGCTGTGGTATGATAAGAAAAAAGCATAAGGAGGGGTTTTTATGCTAAAAGAGTGGGAAAAATCCGAAAAACCATCGGAGGAGGAAATTAAGGCACGGCAGGAAGCGGTAAAAGAGAAACTGGCACGGCAGCAGCTTTTGATCAAAGAGAAGAAAGTACCGGTTCTTGTTGTGCTTGAAGGCTGGGGAACGGCCGGAAAAGGTTATGCAATCGGCCAGATCATCCAGAATATTGATCCGCGTTTCTTTAAGGTGGTATCGATGCAGAAAAAGACGGAGGATGACAAGAGAAAACCGTTTTTGTACCGGCATTTTGCCAAAATTCCGGAAGCCGGACAGTTTGTATTTCTGGATACGGCATGGATGGATGAGATTACGGAGGAGCGTCTGCACGGAACCATTTCCGAGGATGTATATGCCAACCGGATTGAAAGTGTCCGCCGGTTTGAACGGCAGCTTACAGACAATGGCTATCTGGTCATGAAATTCTTTCTGCATATTTCAAAAAAGGAACAGTCACGGCGTATTGCACAGCTGGAGCATCAGAAGGACACAACATGGCGTGTCAGCAAAAAAGATCTGTGGCAGAATGAACATTATGAGAAATGTAAGGATGTATTTTCCGGATATCTGAAAAATACAAATATGCCATCCGCACCCTGGTATATCATTGATGCAAAGTCCAGAAAATGGACAGAAGTACAGATTCTTGAGACGCTTACCCAGGGGATTGAGATTGCTCTGAGCAATCACCAGATGGCGGTTCCGCTTCTGCAGAATGTATTTCCGTTGAAAAAAATGCCGCTTCTTTGTGAAATTCCGTTGGACAAGTGTATGGAGGAGGATGTCTATAAAAAGGAATTAAAGCAGCTTCAGCAGAGACTTGGAGAACTGCACAATCGTCTGTATCGTAAGAAAGTGCCGGTCATCATTGCCTATGAAGGGTGGGATGCAGCCGGAAAAGGCGGAAATATCAAGCGGATTACGGGAGCACTTGATCCGCGTGGATATGAGGTTCATCCGATTGCAAGTCCCGAGCCGCATGAGAAAGCAAGACATTATCTGTGGCGTTTCTGGCGTGCAATGCCGAAAGCCGGTCATATTGCGATATTTGACAGAACCTGGTACGGAAGAGTGATGGTAGAGAGGATTGAAGGATTTTGCACCGAAAAAGAATGGAAGAGAGCTTATGGGGAAATCAATGCCATGGAGCAGGATCTGGTAAATGCAGGAGCAATCGTGCTGAAATTCTGGATGCAGATTGACAAGGATGAGCAGGCGAGAAGGTTTAAAGCCAGACAGGAAAATCCGAAAAAACAGTGGAAGATCACCGATGAAGACTGGAGAAACCGGGAAAAATGGGATCAGTATGAGGATGCGGTCAACGAAATGATTGCAAAGACTAGTACCACTTATGCACCGTGGATCGTAGTGGAAGGAAATGATAAATACTATGCACGTATTAAAGTTCTGGAATGCGTGACAGAAGCAATCGAGAAACGACTGAAAGAAGAGAGAAAATAAAAAATGACAATCAGGGAACAGATGGAAGAAAGAGAAAAGGAATATCTAAGCCCCTGTGCCACATTAAGCATGG
>OHDD01000676.1_pt1 | contig 17444 bp, 12 predicted proteins | sample 1566941 | NCBI WGS metagenome assembly OHDD01 (sample SAMEA3879580, study PRJEB24766) | human gut metagenome | biome: human-associated habitat; feature: feces | place: USA | collected 1985/1987 | reverse complement strand
TGGATCTATTGGATTAATAGTTATAATATTAATAATTTTATATCCTATTATTAAGTTAATATTATCATCACTTATATTCAAGCTTTCAGCAGCATTACTTGAACCTATAACAGATAAAAGAATTACTAGCTCTATAGCTGCAGCAGGAGAATCTTTAGTTCTTATAATGTCCTGTGTAGTAAGTGTAAGTATAATGTTCTTTATTCTTATATCAATTATGATATCAGCAGGTAAATTTGTTATAGGAGGTTAAGATCATGGAATATATAAATAATTTTGTCATAACATTAGTTGCAACTATGATATTTATGACTGCAGTAGATATAATTTCTCCAGATAACTCAATGAAGAAGTATATAAAATTTGTATTAGGTCTTATATTAATTTCAGTAATGATAAATCCAATTATAAAATTTTTTACTGGTGGAGAACAAGAGTTAGTAAATACAATAAAGAATTATGAAAATATGTTTTATGAAGGAATTACTAGTGAAAATGAAAATGATGTAAGCAAAAATCAGATAGAATCTTTTAAAAATAATTTAAATAGTAATTGTAATAGCTTACTTAAAGAAGAATTTTCAGATAAAGATTTTAAATCTAATGTAGAATGTGAAATAGATTTACAGAGCATGACATATAACATAGAGAGCTTAGAAGTTGGGGTAAAGGAAAATGGAATAAAAATAGTTGACAGCATTAAAATTAATATAAATGAAGAAAGTGAACAAGCAATATCCAATGATGAAAAAGTAGAAAACGCAGAGGAAATAAAGAATTATTTATCAGAAGTTTTTAAAATACCAACAGAAAAAATAAAGTTATATAGTATGCACAAATATTTAAAGATAATAAATTAAAAGAATTAGATGAAGAGTTTATAAGTAGAGCTAGTGATAGAATAATAATGGAAAGTGAAAAGATGAAAACCTTAGTTGAAAAAATACTTGATGTATCAAAGGGAGAAATTAATTCAGCTAAGAATAAATGTGAATTTTCACTAACAGAATTAATTGATGAAATAATAGAAGACTTTGAAGTAAGAATAGAAAATAAAGGTTATATAATAAACAAAACACTACAAGAAGTAACTATATATTCTGTTTTAGAAGATATGGAGTCAATAATAGTTAATTTAATTGATAATGCTTTAAAGTATAGTGTTGGGAAAAAAATAGATATTAATTTATATGAAGAAGAGGAAAATATAATTTTTAAAATAAGTAATAAATGCACTGATATTCCAGAGAATATAAGAAAAAATCTATTAGAGCCTTTTATAAAATATAATATTTATAACGATATATCTAAAGAAGTAAGCAGTTCGGGCTTAGGATTATATTTATGTAATGAATTATCAAAAGGAATTGATGGAAAATTAAGTTATAAGATAGATAATGATATTATTAAATTTACATTAAAAATAAAAAATAGTAGACAATCTAGTGAATAGAATGCTACTAATTTTTAAATGCTATTTGTCGAAATAACTAAAGTTGTAATATGGTGTAAAATATATTGCAGTATGTTTTACATCATAGTCTATTATTGACACTTTTTTTTACTTTATACTTACTTAAGATAAAAATTTTAATTTATACAATAAAAGTACTTTCATCAATCCATTTATATTCAGGTTTAATTTCTTGAATATCGCTAACAAGTTTGAAAAGAGCAAGGTCTTTTTCTTTACATTCAAGCATTATATCTATATCAGTATTAAAAGTTTTTATGTTTTCTAAGAAATTAACAAAATCATTAGGATTAATAAAATCAGCATGTTTTCTATCTTTTTCCCCGGTTTTAGGTGATGAAAAATGTAGCTTAGGTGGTAATTTTTCATTTTTCCAAGTTTGAAATATTTTAGGTATTAATTTGTATATGTCATCATCAGAATTGTTACAATTATGATGATGAATATCTAAAACCATTGGTAAATGCAATTCGTTACATAAATTTAGAGTTTCCTGTGCAGTGTATGTTTTATCATCATTTTCAATAATTATCTTAGCATCATCTAAATCTATTTCATTTTGAGTTGCACAAGGCAGTGCAATATCTACTTTTACTTCCCATGGACGACGTCCTGCAACGAATTTGGCATTCGGATATTTTTCTGCATAAGGAGCTACGATGTCATTGCCTGACGCACGCAATTCCAGCATATAGTCTATTTTATCACCACTGATACCGTCCGGGTCATAAACATATCCGTCCGGACCGGAGATAGTCACCACTTTGGCTCCTAATTCGGTTGCCTTGGTTACAGCACCCCATGCCACGTTACCGAAACCGGAAACAGCTACGGTTTTACCTTTAATGTCAATACCTTTATTCTTAAGCATTTGGTTTACAAAATATAAGCCGCCGAATCCGGTTGCTTCGGGACGGATTAATGAACCGCCGAATTCCAAACCTTTGCCGGTAAATGTACCTGTAAATTCGCGGGTGAGCTTTTTGTACATACCAAACATGTAGCCGACTTCACGACCGCCTACACCGATATCTCCGGCCGGTACATCCATATCGGGACCTACATGACGCCATAATTCAAGCATGAATGCCTGGCAGAAGCGCATGATTTCGGCATCACTCTTACCACGAGGTGAGAAGTCGGAACCGCCTTTACCTCCGCCCATGGGCAATGTTGTCAATGCGTTTTTAAATGTTTGTTCGAATCCCAGGAATTTCAGGATGGAGAGATTGACCGATGCATGGAAACGAATGCCGCCTTTGTACGGACCGATGGCATTGTTGAACTGTACGCGGTAACCTAAGTTTACCTGTACCTTGCCTTTATCATCCACCCAAGGCACCTTAAATGTAAAGATACGGTCCGGTTCCACCAATCTTTCGATAAGTGATGCCTTTTCAAATTCCGGGTGTTGATTGTATATGTCTTGAATAGAAAGCAGCACCTCTTTAACTGCCTGCAAGTACTCTGATTCACCAGGGTGTTTAGCTTCAAGAGAAGCCATGATTTGATTGATATCCATAATAGTTTGCATTTAAGGTTTTGACAAAATGAAATTCATTTCTGATGCAAAGGTATGTTTTTATCCGACTTGGCAAAATATTTTTGCGGAAAAATTAGGGTTACTATAATAAAAAGTTAATAGGGGGCTTTCCTCCTTTATTTCCAAAAGTTCTTTTTTCTTGCAAATAAGTTGCATAAGACAATATTATTAACGTATTTTGCTATTACATTATCTGTGTAAATCTAAGAATTATGCTCAGCAAGTTAAAATTAAATCAATTGTATTTCAAGGATACTTCGTTCGTAAACCTTATGACTAAACGAATATTCAATGTCCTTTTGGTTGCTAATCCGTATGATGCTTTTATGTTGGAAGATGACGGACGAATCGATGAAAAGATATTTAATGAATACATGAACCTCAGCCTTCGTTATCCTCCTCGTTTTACACAGGTATCTACCGAAGAGGAGACTTGGAAGCAATTGGCGAATACTACATTCGATCTTGTCATCTGTATGCCGGGTACTGATAACAGTGATACGTTTGAGATTGCCCGCAGCATTAAAAACAAGTATTCCCATATTCCGTTGGTGGTGTTGACTCCGTTTTCTCATGGCATTACAGCACGTATGGAACACGAAGACTTGAGCATTTTTGAGTATGTGTTTTGTTGGTTGGGAAACACTGATTTGCTGGTGTCTATCATTAAATTGATAGAAGACAAGATGAATTTGGAACATGATGTAAAAGAGGTCGGGGTACAGATGATTATGCTGGTGGAAGACTCTATCCGTTTTTATTCTTCCGTGTTACCTAATTTATATAAGTTTGTTTTGAAACAAAGTCAGGAATTTGCCACTGAAGCATTGAATGCTCACCAGCGCACACTTCGTATGAGGGGACGTCCCAAAATTGTTCTGACACGCACATACGAAGAGGCAATGGACTTATATAACAAATATGAGAAGAATGTATTGGGAATCATTACCGATGCACGCTATCCCCGCGGTGGGGTAGTAGACCCGATGGCAGGTATAAAGTTACTTGCCGAAATTCGTTCCCGTGATCCGTTCATCCCTTTAATTCTCCAATCATCGGAAGTTGATAATAAGGTATATGCCGGCAGATACGATGCAAGTTTTGTGGATAAGAACTCCAAAAAAATGAATATAGACTTGCGTGAAATCATTTCCGAGCATTTTGGCTTTGGGGATTTTATTTTCCGTAATCCCGATACTTTTGAAGAAGTGGCGCGTGTCCGCAACTTGAAAGAGTTACAGAATATCATCTTTTCCATTCCAAAGGAATCTTTGCTTTATCACATCAGCCGCAACCACGTCTCTCGTTGGCTCTACTCCCGTGCCATGTTTCCGCCTGCCGAGTTCCTGAAACAGATTACTTGGAAGTCTTTGCAGGACATAGATGCGCATCGCCGGATAATTTTCGAAGCGATTGTGAAGTATCGTAAGATGAAGAATCAAGGCGTGGTGGCGGTATTTCAGCGTGACCGTTTTGACCGTTATTCCAATTTTGCCCGTATCGGTGAAGGGTCTTTGGGAGGGAAAGGACGCGGACTTGCTTTTATAGACAATATGGTAAAGCGTCATATCGAATTCGATGAATTTGAAAATGCTACTGTCGTAATACCTAAAACGGTAGTGCTCTGTACCGATATTTTTGACGAATTCATGGATACCAACGGACTGTATCAGGTGGCTTTGAGTGATGCGGATGACGATACGATATTGAAAGCTTTTCTTCGTGCCAAGCTGCCCGACCGTTTGGTGGAGGACTTTTTTGCATTCTTTGATGTGGTGAAGTCTCCGATAGCCATCCGTTCTTCCAGTTTGTTGGAAGATTCCCATTATCAACCTTTTGCAGGTATTTACTCTACCTATATGATTCCCTATTTGGAAGATAAGTATGAGATGCTGCGTATGTTGAGCGATGCCATTAAAGGTGTTTATGCCTCGGTTTATTATAGAGACAGCAAAGCCTATATGCAGGCTACCAGCAATGTCATCGATCAGGAAAAGATGGCTGTAATTTTGCAGGAAGTGGTGGGAACACAATATGGCGACCGTTTCTATCCTTCCATCTCCGGGGTTGCACGTTCGCTCAATTATTATCCGATTGGCGACGAGACGGCGGAAGAAGGTACGGTAAGTCTGGCATTAGGCTTGGGTAAATACATTGTAGATGGAGGACTGACTTTGCGTATCTGTCCGTATCATCCGAATCAGGTGTTGCAAACCAGTGAAATGGAGATAGCGCTTCGCGAAACCCAAACCCGGTTCTACGCACTCGATTTGAAGAATACAGGTCATAATTTCTCTTTGGATGATGGCTTTAATTTATTGAAACTCCCGGTGAAAGAAGCCGATAATGACGGAGCGTTGAACTTTATTGCGTCTACTTACGATCCATACGATATGGTGATTCGTGACGGTATTTATCCGGGAGGCAGAAAACTGATTACTTTTGCCAACGTATTGCAGCACGATGTCTTTCCATTGCCTCGCATATTGCAATTGGCTCAAGAATATGGGCAGAGTGAGATGCGTCGTCCTGTCGAGATAGAGTTTGCCGTAACGCTGAATGCACAGAAGAAGACAGGTGTATTTTATCTGTTACAAATTCGTCCGATGGTAGATATTAAGGCTGTTTTGGATGAAGACTTGAACCTTATTAAGGATGAGAATGTTTTATTAAGGAGTAATAATTCATTGGGACATGGCATTATGGAGGATATTCATGATATAATCTATGTAAAAACAGAAGGTTATACAGCTTCAAACAATCCTACCATTGCGTATGAAATAGAGAAAATGAACCGCAAATTTCTGGATGAAGGCAAACATTATATATTGGTAGGACCGGGGCGTTGGGGAAGCAGTGATTCTTGGTTGGGGATTCCTGTGAAGTGGCCTCATATTTCGGCTGCCCGTATTATAGTGGAAGCCGGTTTGACCAATTATCGTGTAGATCCGAGCCAGGGAACTCATTTTTTCCAGAATCTGACTTCTTTTGGAGTGGGTTATTTCACAATTAATTCGTATATGAATGATGGTGTATATAATCAGGACATACTCAACGCACAACCGGCGGTGGAGGAAACTCAGTTTATCAGGCATGTCCGTTTTGATAACCCTTTGATAGTGAAGATGGACGGAAAGAAGAAACAGGGAGTGGTGATGTTGCCTGAATAGTGTTCCAAATAACACAAAATATGTTCTAAATATCGAAAAAGGTGGTCGGACGTTTAACTTTTTAGTATATTTGCACGATTTTTGAGTATAAATTTAATTAACTAGAAAATGAAAAAGAATCTCTTTTATTATTTGTTTGCTGTGATATGCACAATAGGATTATTTACCTCTTGTAGCGATGATGACGAAAAGGTGGTAAACCCTATTCCACAGACAACTTTTAACAGTGAGAATGGTTTGCAACTTACTTATAACGGTGCGCCTCTGTTGGGTAAAAAAGTAACTTTCACCCCTGATGCAACCGAAGCGACTAAAGCTACTTTACGTTTAGAAGGAGAGTTTGACTTGTCCGGCATCTTGAAAGGACAACGCTCGAACATGACTTCTCCGACCGGTCCCGGTGTATTTCCGGGTAGTCCTGTGACTACTTTGTCTGTCGACTTGTCTATCAACGGAAATCAATGTACTTTTTCCGGTGTTTCAGAGACAGAGTATTGCACATTTTCTTATGCAGGTAAAGTAACTGCAGGCACAATGGATTTGTCCTTTACTGATGTTACTTTGAAAAATACAGCTTTGGCCGGTACTGTTTGGAAGCCTACTCCATTGGCAAATACTGAAGACGGCGGGATGGACGAACCGATTCATTTTGTTTGGAAATCCGGCACGAAGGCTGCTATTGAAATATTCCCCGGTTATCCTTCAGAAATAGAGATAAACGATTTACTGCTCTTAGCGTTGCGCTTTCCTTTATTTGACGATGGAAGTGGAGACAGAGTCAGTGTGGAACAAATGTTGTGTTCTGTTTTAAAAGATGTGACATTAGGAGCAGATGGTAATATTGTTGCCACTTATATGGATGCTGCTAATGGCGGTACTGAATGGGTTACATCTCCTTCTAATATAGCTCAATATGTAGTGACCGGTGACAATCAATTGCTCTTGTTCCTCAATCCGCAGGCTATTATGGCGAATGTTGATAATGTTGAGAAATCTGTCAGAACGGTAGATGTAGGTGCTATCTTGCAACAAGCAATAGCTGAATTATATCCTATGTTGATTAACGGTGTACCTTTAACTTATACAAAAGAAGGTAACAGAATGAAGGTATTCTTAGGTACCGACCTATTATTGCCGTTAATGAAGAATATTGTAGCTCCGTTGTTTGAGGATGAAGAGTTCCTTAATATGGTTATTGAAGCGATGAAAAGCGATCCTCAGTTTGGTGGCATGGCGGGAATGATGGTTCCCACTTTGAAGTTATTGCCTGAAATCATCAAAAACACGACTCAATTGGAGATAGGTTTGGACTTAACTCAGGTAAAATAATCCACTACAAGAAAGGGAAAGCCAAAGCTGATTGAAAATTATTATAAACCTAAGTGTTAATTTAAAACGATGTAACAATGAAAAAGAGTGTTTTTTATTATTTGTTTGCTGTGATATGTACGGTATGTCTGTTTACAGCTTGTAGTGATGACGATGATGATGATAACAAAGTTTTGACTGTTGATAATATTGTAGGTACTTATCCCGGTGACTTGGATGTAACGCTTGCAGGAACGGAAGTAGCTAAAGATGTTGCTGCATCTATTGTTGTAACTAGAGTGGACGATAGTAAAGTGAAGGTTTCTTTATCCAACTTTACTATTCCCGGCGTATTGCCTGTTCCTATGACAATTGATGCGACATGCGATGTGGTTCCTTCGACAAACGAATTGAAGTTAAATGGTCAAACTACGATTGATATGAGTGCTCTTGGAATGGGAGAATTGGCTGTAGTTATTACAGGTGATGCTGATGGTAAAGAGCTTGATTTGGATATTGCAGTTGCTACAATGAAAGTCGTTGTTGATTTTGAAGGAAGAAAACAATAATTGTTCTTTCTGAAGAATATAATAATATAAAAGAAGGCATCCTATTTTCGGGATGCCTTTTTTGTGCTATGATGAATCTTTGGGAAAAAGAAGAAAGTCTTTTAGAAATGAAGCTTAGAATGCATATCCGAAGCCTACGTTTAAATAGACTGCATACATATCGAAAGTGATTGTTTTGAAGTCCTTGTTAAAGATATCATTCATTCCCCAATTCAGGTCAGCATATACTTTTAAATGCTTGAATGCTTTCCAGTCTACTCCTAATTGTGCTCCCCATTGAAAATTGCGTAAATCGGAAGAGAAATCATAAGAAGCAATTGCTCCGTTATTAAAGTTTACTTTTTCTCCTGTCGGATCATCTTTACGCAGATAACCTTCATATACGTGTCCGCTAAAATCACCGTCCATCAGATAAGAAAAATAAGCACCGGCTTTCAGATTTACACGCTGGTTCAATTTATAAGCAGCCAGAATAGGAATGGTGAGGTATGAGTTTTGTACCTTGGTGCGTACGCCTCCCGTCCAGTTGCCTTTTAAACGATTGCCATCTTCACCGATAATTTCCATACCATAGTTCTTTACTTCTGCTTTTGTACGCATACCTTTATTCTCCAGGCGAAGTCCGGTAACGACCCCCCAACGCTTTTGTTCTCCCAACCATTTAGTCATATTACCTTCGATGGTAATCGAAAGGGTAGGGTTATAGCTTTTGATGTTGCGTATTTCTTCGGGAAAAGGCAAAGGTAATGTTCCGCCAATGTTGAAGCCGGCTTTCAATTCATACTCCCAACCGTGCAATGCAGCGTTTATCAAGGTCTTTGTCCTGTTTTCTTGAGCCCATGTGTGGACACTTACCAATGTGATAGCCAAAAGCAATATATATTTTTTCATATCGAGAATCTTTTAAGTTATTTGTACTCTATTTCCAAATCGTCAATAAGTAATGTGCTGCCGGGAGCACCTTTGAATTCGTCTCCGTTTTTGCTGGCGGACAGGATAATACTTATGTTGTATTGTCCTTTGGCCAGTTTTTCCAAGTCAATGGTTTTGCCAAATCGTTCGTAGTCGAAAGGCAATTCAAAACGTTTCCATTCTTCTGTTTCCACGGCATCTGCTTGGTCTATTATTGCCAAAGCCACCATATTGGGGTGTTCGTAATTGTTTGTTGCAATATGTCCGTCTAAGGTTTGTACTTTATCATCTTTTTCATAAAATAAAGCATATATATTGAACACATCTTTACGGTCGGTATATTCCCCGTTTTCGTAAAATTTAGGTCCTGCTTTATACTTGTAATAGCCGGTCAGTTTGGTAGGTTGATAGTAAAATGTTGTCCCGAACTTGGTTGCTGCCAAAGCATCTCCTAATGCGTTGAGTAGTTCAAATTTCCCTATAAATAAATTACCTGCTGCAATAGGTTTCCCTACTTTATTACCTAAGTCTCCGGTAGTATGAGTCACCAGCTTCAGACAATTGCCGGAACGTCCTTCTGAGCTGATGGTAGTTGGGTACTCCTCGGGAGAGTTACCTCCTCCTGTCAGTGCGAATCCTTGGTTTCCACTGGCCCAGGTCAGGGTGGCATGTCCGGGCGCCTCTTCGTAGAAAACATAATAGTTACTTACTTTTTTTACTGTCTCAAAATGGAAAGAAGTCGGGATATTTGTTGTTGACGGATAATGAAGACTGATGGCATAAGTACGATGCCATTTTCCGTCTTCCGAAGTGGTGGTATAGCGCACTGGTTTTGTAAAGTTGTGCGTCGTTCCACTGGCCGGATTAATAGTTGCTCCCGGAGTCAGCTCAAAAGTTGGTGCCTGTGCGGTCAGGTCAGTTCCATTGTTTACTTCTATGTAAATGGGATAGGCATTTAGGCTTTCATCGAATGGTAAGTTGTAGTCGATTTCCGTTCCTGAAAGAATATCGGCGGGCAATATACATTTTTCGATATCTGCTTCCGCATTAGGTGCTTCGTCCTTGATGCACGATGTACAAAGGAATATGCCTATGGTACAGGTTAGTAAGTCTTTCAATCTCATGAATTGGTAATTTTATAAGTTCTTTGATAATAAACATATATATAGTTTACAAAGTTAAGGCTTTTCCTGAAATTTTTCTGATTATTGCAATAAAATGAATTGGTCGTTTTTCTTTTTTATGGTATAGAAGCAAAAAAAGGTGCAAGAAATAAATTCCTGCACCCTCTCTGTATGTTATGACTAATATAAAGGTATGAGCTTTATTAGACGATGCCTTGAGCCATCATTGCTTTTGCTACCTTCATGAAACCGGCAATGTTTGCACCTTTTACATAGTTTACATATCCGTCTTCTTCCGTACCGTATTGTACACAAGCTGTATGGATATTCTTCATAATGCTTTTCAGCTTTTCATCAACTTCTTCCGAACTCCAACCTAGCTTAATAGAGTTTTGAGTCATTTCGAGACCGGATACCGATACACCGCCTGCATTGGCAGCTTTACCCGGGGCATACAGAATTTTGGCTTCTTGAAATACACGGATAGCTTCGGGAGTAGAAGGCATATTTGCACCTTCGCTGACAGCCATAACACCGTTGGCGACTAACTGGCGTGCTTCGTCACCGTTCAGTTCGTTCTGAGTGGCAGAAGGTAGTGCGATGTCTGCTTTCTCACCCCACGGACGGGCACCTGCTACATATTTACAACCATATTTTTCTGCATATTCGCGGATACGTCCACGATATAAGTTCTTCAGTTCCATGATGAAGTCCAACTTTTCACGGTCGATACCGTCCGGGTCGTAGATGTAACCGTCAGAGTCTGACATAGTGACTACTTTACCGCCTAGCTCAATTACTTTTTCTACGGTATATTGAGCTACGTTACCCGAACCCGATACCAGACAAGTTTTGCCTTTTAGGTCGGTTCCTTTGGTTTTCAGCATTTCCATCAGGAAATAGATGTTACCGTAACCCGTTGCTTCCGGGCGAATCAGTGAACCACCGAACTCGCGTCCTTTGCCGGTAAATGTTCCGGTGAATTCGTGAGACAGCTTCTTATACATACCGAACATAAAACCTACTTCGCGTCCGCCTACACCGATATCACCGGCCGGTACATCGGTTTCGGGACCGATATGACGCCATAGCTCCAGCATGAAAGCTTGGCAGAAACGCATTACTTCTGCGTTGGATTTACCGCGTGGAGAGAAGTCTGAACCACCTTTACCGCCACCCATAGGCAGGGTAGTCAGTGAGTTTTTGAATGTCTGCTCAAAGGCAAGGAATTTTAGGATTCCCAAGTTTACAGAAGAGTGGAAGCGAATACCGCCTTTATAGGGACCGATAGCGTTGTTGTGCTGTACGCGGTAGCCCATGTTGGTTCGGATGTTGCCTTTATCGTCCATCCAAGTAACACGGAACTGATATACACGGTCGGGAATGCAAAGGCGCTCAATCAAGTTTACCTTATCAAATTCAGGGTGTTTGTTGTATTCTTCTTCAATTGTACCGAGCACTTCTTCTACTGCCTGATGATATTCAGGCTCATTAGGGAATCTTCTTTTTAATTCATCTAATACCTTAGCTGCATTCATAATCTATTTCTTTTATGGTTACTAATTAGTTTTTATTGCTTTATTGATGATGCAAAAATATAGATAAGAATTGGATTGTGCAACAAAATATAAATAAAATGCGATTAAAAATATCAGATTGTGCAAAATGTAAGCAAAAATATGAATAAAAGATTATTTCTCCCTATTCTTTAAAAACTTTAGTAAAGGAATAAAGACTAAAGTGCCCGAAATGATAATGGATAAGATTAGTGGTCCGTCTATTTGTTCGCTTCCGGTGAGGATGATATAGCAGATTGTTATCCATAGAAGGGCAAGGATTACGATTTGGGGGAGGGATAGTGGTTTTCGGCTCATGGTAATATACAGGTGTTTTTAGTGACAGATTTATCAGGTTGGAGAACAAAAGAACAAATATTAAGTATATGCATATTGCGCTACTGAGAAAATTTGTTCTTTTGTCCCTTTTCTGAAACAGGTTATTATTTATTTGCCTTTTTCTTCTTTTCTACGATGGCGTCGATAACTGCTACAGCGGTGATGTTCACGATATCGCGTACCGATGCTTCACAGTCGGTGAAGTGGATGGGTTTGTTCAGTCCCATTTGGATTGGACCAAGCACTTCTGTTTCGCTGCTCATAGACTGAATCAGTTGATAAGTGGCATTGGCAGAGCTTAGGTTGGGGAATACCAATGTATTTACTTCTTTACCTTTCAGGCGTGTAAATGGATATTTCTCATCGCGAAGTGTCGTGTTCAGGGCGAAGTTTACCTGCATTTCACCGTCGATAGCGAGTTCGGGGTATTCCTTCTGCATATAGTCCACTGCTTCGTGCACCTTGGCAGGGCTGCCTTCCGTGTCCGAACCGAAGTTGGAGTAAGACAGCATGGCCATTGCCGGGGTATGATTGAAGAATTCCACAGTTTTCTTTGATAATTTAGCAATATCAATCAGTGTATCTGTGTCCGGGTGGCGGTTAATCAGTGTGTCGGCCACAAAGTAAGTGCCTTTTTTTGAATTCAGGATATGCATGGTGCCGAAGTGCTTGTATTCCGGCTGGATACCAATTACTTCTTTCGCTACTTTGATGGTATTGGAGTACTTGGTGTACAAACCGGTGATAAACGCATCGGCTTCTCCTGTTTCTACCATCATCATGCCGAAATAGTTGCGCTCAAACATTTTGTCATTTGACTCCTGAAGATTAGCCCCTTGACGAGCACGCTTTTCTGAAAGAATGCGTGCATAGCGTTCGCGGCGTTCTGCTTCGCGATCATGGCGAAGATTGATTATTTCGATGCCTTCCAAACTCAAATCAAGCTCTTTTGCCAGTTTCTCGATGCGTTCATCGTTACCCAACAAAATCGGATGGCAGATGCCTTCTGCTTTGGCTTCGACGGCAGCTTTCAGCATGGTAGGATGGATGCCTTCTGCAAAGACAACCCGTTGTGGGTCACGGCGCGCTGTTTCATACAGTTGGCGAGTAAGTTTGCTTTCCTGTCCCATAAGCTCGCGCAGACGGGTTTTGTAAGCTTCCCAATCTGTAATGTTTTTGCGGGCAACACCTGAATCCATAGCAGCTTTGGCAACAGCCATTGAGACTTCGGTTATCAAGCGGGGATCTACCGGTTTCGGAATGAAATAATCGGGACCGAAGGTGAAGTTATTTACGTGATAAGCTTCGTTTACCACATCAGGTACGGGTTGTTTTGCCAGATTGGCAATGGCACGGACGGCAGCTAGTTTCATTTCTTCGTTGATAGCTTTTGCCTGTGTGTCGAGTGCTCCGCGGAATATGTAGGGGAAACCGATTACATTATTAATTTGGTTGGGATAATCCGAACGTCCGGTAGACATCAAGACATCCGGGCGTGATGCCATAGCATCTTCGTAGGAAATTTCGGGAGTAGGGTTGGCAAGGGCGAATACGATCGGATGATCGGCCATACTGCGCACCATGTCTTGTGTGAGAACGTTTCCTTTGGATAAGCCAAGGAATACGTCTGCGTCCTTGATGGCTTCTTCCAGTGTGTGCACGTCGCGGCGGTCGGTGGCAAAGAATTTTTTGCTTTCGGTCAGGTTGGGGCGGTCGCTAGTGATAACGCCTTTGCTGTCAAGCATCAGGATATTCTCTTTACGTGCTCCTAGTGCTACATATAGTTTGGTGCAAGAAGTGGCGGAAGCTCCGGCACCATTTACTACAATTTTTACATTTTCTATTTTCTTACCTGCCACTTCGAGAGCATTCAGCAGTCCGGCAGAAGAGATGATTGCTGTTCCGTGCTGGTCATCGTGCATAACCGGAATGTCTAGTTCTGCTTTCAGACGGTCTTCTATTTCAAAACATTCGGGAGCCTTAATATCCTCTAGATTGATACCTCCGAAAGTGGGAGCAATAGCTTTTACAGCTTGAATGAACTTTTCAGGGTCCTTTTCATTGACTTCGATGTCGAACACATCAATGCCTGCATAAATTTTGAATAACAGTCCTTTACCTTCCATGACCGGTTTGCCACTGAGGGCACCGATGTCACCTAGTCCGAGGACAGCAGTACCATTGGAGATAACAGCTACTAAGTTGCCTTTCGCTGTATAGTCGTATGCGGTTTTCGGGTCTTTTTCAATTTCCAGACAAGGTTCGGCTACTCCGGGGGAGTAAGCTAGTGACAGGTCCGTTTGTGTGCTGTACGGCTTGGTGGGTACTACTTCAATTTTTCCGGGCTTACCTTGTGAGTGATAGAGTAGGGCAGCCTCTTTGGTAATCTTAACCATAATATTTTCTTATTTATTAGTGTTATTGTTTTAAATTGGTGGCAAAAATACAAATAAAATTATAAAATGACGCTCTTGTGCTGTAAAATGATGTCGAATTGTTGAAATTTTAAATGCGATATTTGACACAGGCTTATTTCATTGTGGTAGTAAAGATATAAAATTCCGGATAATTTCCCTGTCTTTGTGTATCGGTATGACGGATTATACCTACTGCTTATTTAAACCTTTCCAAACACTTTTTAGCTACGAGTTATTTATAGTTAAAGCTCACTGAATAAGGATATAAATGGCGAAAAAATAACTAATTTTGTGCCATTAAAAACTTAATTGGGCTAGAAAGTTTTCTGATAAGTCCAACTTCTTTTGCTAAATAAGTAAAGTTCAATAATATTAGTTATGAAGATGACAGTAAACAAAATGAAATGCATTTCATTAAGCCGCACAGCGATTATTATGGCGGCAATGACCGTGTTAAGCAGTTGCGGAGGCGGTCAGAGTGGTATGAAATTGGGTGATGACGAATTTACCGTAATGGCGGTACACTCTACGGCCAGCCAGCAATCCACTTCATATCCGGCCACTATCAAGGGTATTCAGGATATCGAGGTACGTCCGCAGGTGTCGGGCTTTATTGTGAAACTGTGTGTAGATGAGGGTGCTACAGTTCGCAAAGGCGAGGCTTTGTTTCAAATAGACCCTACACAGTATGCGGCTGCCAAACGCCAGGCAAGTGCGGCTGTGGAGATGGCTAAGTCGAATGTCAATACCTTGACATTGAATGAACAACAAAAGAAAAATCTGCATGATAAGAATATCATCAGTGATTTTGAATATCAAAGTGCAGTAGATCAGTTGCTCTCTGCTAAAGCTAGTTTGGCACAGGCACAGGCACAATTGACAAGTGCCACACAGAATTTGGATTTTTGTACTGTGACAAGTCCTTCTAATGGTGTAGTCGGAACATTCCCTTATCGTGTAGGAAGTTTGGTAAGTCCATCGGTGGCTCAGCCTCTTACTACTGTAAGCGAAATCGGTGATATGTATGTCTATTTTTCGATGACTGAAAAACAATTGCTTGCCATGACTAAGGCAGGCGGTACATTGAAAGACCAGTTGGAAAAAATGCCGGCCGTGAAATTGGAGCTGGCTGATGGAACAGTATATGCGGAAGAGGGTAGAATTGATGCTGTCAGTGGTGTTATTGATCAGTCTACCGGTTCTGTAAGTATGCGTGCTATTTTCCCCAATAAGCAGTCTGTGTTGCGCAGTGGCGGTATGGCTAATGTAATTTTCCCTTATACTATGGAAGATATTATTCTGATTCCTCAGTCGGCTACACAAGAAATTCAGGACAAAAAATTTGTTTATGTACTCCAGTCGGATAATACGTTGAAACATACTGAAATTCAGGTGTCGAATTTGAATGATGGCAAGAATTATATTGTTATCGGTGGCTTGAAACCCGGTGATAAAATTGTAGTTGAAGGTGTACAGACTTTGAAGGACGGACAGACGATAACTCCGATTACCCCGGAACAGAAAGAGGCTAAATACCAACAGCATCTGAAAGATCAAAAGGAAGGTAATATTGCTACGGCCTTTGAATAATCACTATAACTTAAAAGATTAATTTCACTTATATAAATAAGGTATATAGAGAATGAAACTAGATAGATTTATTAACCGTCCGGTACTATCAACAGTAATCTCTGTCTTGATAGTTATTTTGGGTGTAATCGGACTTGCTACATTGCCGATTACGCAATATCCGGATATTGCACCTCCTACGGTGCAGGTACGCGCCACTTATACCGGTGCGAATTCTACAGCTGTATTGAATTCGGTTATCGCTCCGTTGGAGGATCAGATAAACGGTGTGGAGAATATGATGTATATTCAGTCTACAGCGTCTAATAACGGTGCTGCTGATATTAATGTTTACTTTAATCAGGGAACAGATCCGGATATGGCGGCTGTCAATGTACAGAATCGTGTTTCTATGGCACAAGGGTTGCTGCCTGCTGAAGTAACCAAGGTGGGTGTAACTACTCAGAAACGCCAAAATTCAATGTTGATGGTGTTTTCATTGTATGATGAAACCGATTCGTATAATATTGAGTTTATTGAAAACTATGCTAATATTAACTTGATTCCTGAAATCAAGCGTGTGAAGGGTGTGGGTGATGCCAATGTCTTGGGACAGGATTATTCTATGCGTATCTGGTTGAAACCGGATGTGATGGCGCAGTACAAACTGGTTCCTACTGATGTTTCGGCAGCATTGGCCGAACAGAATATTGAGGCGGCTCCGGGACAGTTCGGTGAACGTGGTAATCAGACTTTCCAATATACCATTCGTTATAAAGGACGTTTGCAACAGACTGCTGAGTTTGAGGATATTGTCATCAAGGCATTGCCGGATGGAAATGTGCTTCGTTTGGGTGATGTGGCAGATATTGAATTGGGACGTTTGGCTTATACTTTCAATAATATGGTAAACGGTCACAAGGCGGTGTCTTGTATCGTTTATCAGATGGCGGGTACCAATGCTACCGAAACAATCTCCAATTTGGAAGAGGTGCTTGCAAAGGCACAGGAGTCATTGCCGACAGGTTTAAACATTAATATAGCCCAAAATGCTAATGACTTTTTGTTTGCCTCTATTCATGAAGTAATCAAAACCTTGATTGAAGCGTTTGTTCTAGTGTTTATCGTGGTGTATATCTTCTTGCAGGATATGCGCTCTACATTGATTCCGGCCATTGCCATTCCGGTGGCGTTGGTGGCTACTTTCTTTGTATTGAAACTGATTGGCTTCAGTGTGAACCTGTTGACACTTTCGGCGATGGTGCTTGCTATTGCGATTGTAGTAGACGATGCCATAGTCGTCGTCGAGGGTGTTCATGCTAAGTTGGATCAGGGATATAAATCTTCCCGTGAGGCTTCCATCGATGCCATGAGCGAGCTGGGCGGTGCCATCGTTTCTATTACATTGGTCATGATGTCTGTGTTTATTCCGGTAAGTTTCATGGGAGGTACGGCCGGTACAT